>Ga0209643_1000514_pt1 | contig 67061 bp, 54 predicted proteins | sample AutmiccBRH37_all_FD_187383 | JGI IMG/M metagenome (GOLD analysis project Ga0209643, IMG submission 187383) | Deep subsurface microbial communities from Mt. Terri, Switzerland - Autotrophic microbial communities BRH/37_all (SPAdes) (version 2) | ecosystem: Environmental > Aquatic > Deep... | reverse complement strand
AAGCAAAAAGAACAAAAAAGGAAGGGGAAGAAGAGGTGTTACATTTTCTCTTTTTAAGAAAATGAAGAAGAGAGGCTACGCATTTTCAAACCGCCTCTCCAAGAACATTATCAGGCCGCCGCTGACACTATTCGTTGCTGGTAGGAAATTGATGCTTCGCTCGATCGGTACTCATGAATAATTTCCGCCTGGGCGAGGAATTTTCCAAGAGCCTTTCGAGTACCAAGAAGAATGAGAGCGGCATAAGTAATACCACCATCAATAATCAGTTCTGCGTCCTCCAGCAATTGTATCGGCGAGAGCTCTTGCAAAGCAGTATTACCTGATCGCTTCAACCATATGGTGCGTAACCGTTCAATACCTTCTACGGAAAGATCATCCAATTGGGCTTGTCGACAGATCTCGGCAGAAAAATCGGGTCCGCTCTCCTCAAAGATCCGTTTCAGCATGTCCGGGGTCATTGGCACAAGGTCTTCCCCGCCCCTCATCCAATAAGCCCCTTTATACTGTAGCGCCATGCCGATAGGACGTGGCGGTACCTCAAGCACTATAATCCGCCCCAGTTCATGATGAATTTCTTCAACGGCAATCCGTAGGTGCAACCGCTCCAAGAGACCTGCTTTGGTTCTTTCCAAATTTTGGAAGGCCTTGGTGCCAACAACCTTACGAGGCCTTTTGTCAGTTACGCCCAGAATAATACGGCCCCCACCCTCATTTGCAAGAGCCACACAATATTTAACCAGAAGTTCAAAGTCAAAGCGCTCCTTGGCTTCCTTGAACTCCAGATGTTCGTCTTCTTTCGTGCCAAGCCATAAAGCAAGATTTTCTTCATCCGACTTTGTCATAACGCTCTCATCTTCTCAATCTTTAAGAATCTGATTGAATTGCCGAAAAATGCGCCGTATCTTCAGTCACTTAAAAATTCAATCTCATGCCCCGAATTGGGCAAGCTGTCTCATGGCTGATAACAGCCAGGCCTTGAGCTACTGTTTATTCTACATATTTTGGTTGCGCGATTTGCGCGTCAAGTGAAACCATATGTTTAGCATAAAATTATTCAATTCCACATTGCTCGTTTCATGTGGGGTACGGCTTTGGCCAGAATGGCATCGAATTCCGCTTTTGTCGGTGGCTGGATCCGGGAGTCGTCGCGCTTTGGCAGTTCGAAGCCTTCCATTGGATTTGAGAAGAGCAGGCGTCTGCTTACGGCCCACCGAAGGACGGCCCGGATATAGGTTAGCTCCTGGTGGACTGTGGTGCGCTTGACCATTCTGGCCCGGGTGGAGACATATTGATCCAGCCGATCGGGGGTGAGCCGGTGGGCCATTTCCTGGCCCAGCTCGGGAAAGATCACGCCTTCCATTTTTATGCAGAGATTTTCATAGCTGCTTTTGGCCATTATGTGTTCCCTGGCCGTCAGATAGGAATTCGCCAGCTCTATGAAGAGGGGACTTTCTTGTTGGACTATTTTGCTCCCGAGCCCCAGGGACAGATTGGACTTTTCGGCTTCTCTTTTGGCTTCAGGGCCGCGGCCGAAGTATTTCACCGTCGTTCCCTGTCGCTCCGGATCTCTTCCCTTGGGATACCCGCAAACCCACCGGCCGTCTTTTGATTGATATACACTCATCGTGGAGCCGGTATCATATTTGAGTTGGGGCACTTGTCGGCTAGTAGAAGAACCACGCCCCAATATCTGACGGTGTTGATCACCAAAGTGTGAATACCAGCGCCGGACGGACAACAGAGGGGTAATTGCATGGGATCATCCTTTTAATCGCGGAGTGAAACAAAATACCCCGGCTCCTGCCGGTCGGCTTAATCCATCGCAGGTGAAGTTGGTCGCGCTCCGGATCCTAGCAGGAGTCGGTGGTTTTGTAAACATTTTCATATAGTAACCGTTACCAGCGTAGGAGATCGGTGTAAATGTCAAATTCATCGTCAGAAATGCTATCTTGGCGGATGGAGCAAGCTTACGACCCTATTGGCCGCCGCCGTATTGGATACCCTTACCCCTCCCTCGTGGGTGAAGATTAGGGTCACTTTACCTATGACTGAAATGGTCTGAGTTTCCCGTAAAAAATACATATGCAGAACGGCCTGGAGATGATTAAGGTAAAAAAGTTGCACCCTATCATATTATGGTAGCCGAAATGACATCCCCGCATCTCTCCCCACTGGTACAAAAACTCATGAAAGCCCCAGAGCGAGTTCGTATCAAAGAAGGAGGTTATCGTATCACAGCAGGAAATTGGAGAACTGAAGGACGCATCGCCAGAAGAATTGAACAGCCCACGGCCAGATCTTTTTCTATGGGCTGCATTAGGAGCGATCTGCGTAGGATATTTCTGGAAGTACAGGTCGCGAGCAGAAGGCCATTGGGTAACCTCAGGAGCCCACGATATGGCGGGTTCTATGGTTCGTCAGCTAATGACGGGCAGGTAGAGGTTGCCTTTCATCGTGGCCCCTGTTCTGACGCACGACATTGCGATCAGGCATCTTTTTACCAAAACGTTATGCAATAGCTGAAGGAAAATTTCCAAGGCCAGTCCCAAGAGCACACTTTTTGGGATATTTTTTCACTTCTAAAGAGGAGAAAAATTATGAAGCGCATCACATTCACGGTCCTGCTTTTCCTCCCGATCATTAGTCTTGGTTTAACAAACCATTCCACGCAAGCTGCAGAAAACGCAGCAACTAAAGATGCTGTAGCGGAGGCCCAAACACCTCGCCAGGACCAGGCTACCCGACCGGAGCAAAAAAAATCCAGTCATGACGAATCTGAAATTTTCTACGCTCCAAAAGCTCAACCCTCTTCAACCGCTTTTGCCGAGCAACCTGATGAAGGGAAAATTCTCGGTTTCGATTTCTATCGAGACCCACTGAATTCTCCAAGACCAATGATGACCTTTAAAGAGGTTATGGACCAAGATATTGCCGAAAAAGCTAAGGTAATGGATCTCCAGCGAAACTTGCTGGAGAGCAGATACAATTTGAACCCTGAATTCTCTAAGGAAATAAAAATGTCCAGGGGTAAACCGATTGCTATAGGACCCACCGCCAAGTTAAAAGAAGGATTAACCTGGGAAAAACTGGCCGCCATGAATCCGGAAGATATCCGCTCAAAGAATTTATTTCCTTATCCCCCTCTCCCTCATCCAAAGCAAAAAACTGGTGGCCAGGTATTTCCGCAAATGCAGATAAAAATGTTTCCACGGCTTGAACGTTTTGACGTGGATTTTGATCTTCCTGAAGCTTTTTTACCGGAATTTCCCCCGGCAATCTTTCTCCAGAACAGGCCGGAGCTTGGCGATGTCTCAAGGGGCGAAGTAGTCTCCATCAATAATTATTATCGTCTTTTCAAGGACTTACTTACTCCTGTTCAACTCGATGGACTGAGAATGCTCCTGACCCCTTTCCCTCAAGAAGAATTTAATCCCACCGATGACAGGAAATCAGCCAATCCAAGTCTTGGCGTCACCTGTCTGGATTGCCATATAAACGGTCACACCACCGGGCAATTTCATCTCAATCCCGACACTCGTCCTGAAGAGCGGCGCTTCAGATTGGACACCACAAGCCTTAGAGGTCTTTTCAATCAGCAGATTCACGGCTCAAAGCGTAGCTTGCGCTCAGTCGAAGATTTCACGGAATTTGAATTTCGTACTGCCTATTTCAACGGCGATCCCATCCATTCTATGAAAAAGGGTTTTACGATTATTCCTCGCGTTCAAGTGGCCCACATGGCTCAGATGCAAAACATGTTTGATTTTCCACCGGCTCCGAAACTCGATCCATCCGGTTATTTGATTCCGTTTCAAGCCACTGAAAGTGAAATGAACGGTCAAAAAATCTTCTTTGGCAAGGGGACTTGTGGTAACTGCCATGTCCCGCCATCATATATGAATCAGCAAATGAACGATTTAAAACTGGAAAGATTTACTAAAGAACCTGGAGACGGACCGATAAAAACTTTTACATTACGAGGAATTAAAGAGAGTCCACCTTTCATGCATGATGGCCGTTGCCTTACGCTCGAAGATACTGTGGAGTTTTTTAATCTGATTTTGAACCTGCAACTGGCAGAAAAGGAAAAAGAGGATTTGGTGGCTTTTATGAGACAACTATAGGTCGTTCAGTCATCGCCGAAATAGAACGCCCGCTACCCTAAAGAAATTTTCATGTTCAGAGGAGTAAGCGATTCTTTCAAAAGAAAACAGAAAAGGCGCTACAGAGATATCCTCTCTTTAGCGCCTTTCATTTAGCAAGTTGCTGGGGGTGATGTAGTACGATCAACAAAAAGTGAACTCAGCCGACGCCTCTGAATGTGGAATTCAAATCTATTTTAACTGGCTATCTTTACTGCCTCGCCTGTTAATACCGGTTGAAAAGGTCTGATGTTTCTCTTTCTCAGATTGACATAGGATGCAGAGACGGACACCTGGAACAGCTTCCCTTCTGGCCGCCGGGATCGGCTCGTCGCATTCCTCGCAGTGGCTTAGGCTTTTGCCTTTAGGGATACGGCTCCTGGCTAATTTTACAGCATCCTCTACACTTGCATCAATTTGTTCTTGTACAGCTCCGTCGCTGGTCCACCCACCTGCCATTTTTTTCCTCAGTCTCTCTGTCTCTCTATTACTTGCAAAAGGTCCGATTCATCAAAACGCTCCGCTTCCTCTAATGTATACCTTTTCATTTTAGTCATCCTTGGGCTTCTCTGCCAGTCTGATATCAAGTATGTATCAGATCACCAGTCCATTTCATATCGCCCAGATAAAAATCTTCAAATGGTCAGGCACGGACTATGCGTTATTTCATCCAGACCAACCCTTTCAGGAAACATATCAACTTGACGTGTCAGAAATTCACCTTACATTGCCAATAACAATCTTTTGGTGCATCATAATGACCGATTCTGCAATGGTAGCTGCCTCGAATGCTCTATAGATTTTTTTTGTATACCGGCGCGTTTAATATCAGAAATATCCATATAAATATCCATATTAGTGGGACGAAACGTCCATCTAATACCTTGTTGAACGGAGTAAAAGGCTGATTAGATAGAGGCGTTTTTTGTCGGCATTGACTGGAAAGTGGTCGAGGGGCGGCTTAAATAAAAGGGGAAATATGGAGCGAAGCACATCAGAGGCGAAGCCTCGCTCGATTGCAGTCTATGTGATACTGGGAGCAGCGCTGCTTGCCTTCATCAAGACATTTACGCTGCTTTCTCCCATTATTTTGTCCTTTTTGCTTATTCTTCTGATTTCTCTCGCGGTCAATCCTGTGATTCTCCGGATGCGGGCTTTAACAGGCGGGCGAAAAATACCGACGGCGTTGATCACGGTCGCATTGGTAGTGTTTATTGCTTTGCTGGGCTGGGCTTTGTTCGGCCCTATGAAGACCTCGATTGTAAAGTTCTCGGAATCGCTGCCCGATTACTGGGAGCGTCTGCAGAAGCCGCTGATTAAAATGGAACAAAAAGCAGTCATTTCCGAGGAAAAGCTTCAGGAGGAAGTAAGAACTGAAATTGCCTGGGACGAATCGGCGGAGGGGGCGCCGGAAGCCGGGCCTCGAATTCCTCCGGATCCGGCTACACCCCCGGAAGAGCAAAAATCCCTTCGTTCCAATCTGATTGGGATGTTACAAGGTGTGCTTGGCAGCTTCACCGCGGTCGCCGTCAATGGAGTTCAAATATTGATCGTTTTGGTTACGGTTTTTTTCGGCGTGGTCTTCACGCTCATGAATCCCCGCCCGATCTTTGGGGGAATGTTTTCCATCATACCCGAGCGGCACCACAACCAGGCCGCGGTCATCATGCAGAACATAGGGGGATTTGTCCCCGCCTGGGCCTTGGCCACCATGCTGGGAATGGTGACAATCGGTACCTTGGTATTCCTGCTCATGTGGCCGATCTTCGGTTTCATGGATGCGTTGATCCTCGGGATGACAGCCGGTGTTCTGGAGGCAATTCCCTATCTGGGGCCGATCTTTAGCGCCATGCCGGCGCTCCTGCTCGCTTTCGGCGAAGGAGGGATGACCCCGCTGTGGGTCGTGCTCGCTTATATTGCAGTCCAGGTGTTGGAGAACAATGTGATCCTCCCTTTCATCATGGCACGCAGCGTGAAAGTGCACCCGTTGGCGGTGATCTTTTCCATGCTCTTATGCGTAACCGCTTTTGGTGTGCTGGGTGTGCTGGTCGCGACTCCCTTGGTTGCAATTCTGCATATTGTCCACAACGAGCTTTTTCGCAAACGTTTTCTTCCTACGGTAACGGACGCAGACCTGAATCGTCTGGCAGGGATTGCGTTGCACGAAAAACAATCTGTCGGCAAGTGAGCTCGCGATCCAAGGCAGCACAACGGGAAGGACTCTGCCGCAATTGGTACTGCTTTCTATGAAGTTCTTGCAAAGAATGTAGCCGGCGGTACCATACCGACGTTCGCAGACATAAGATGTTTTTTTAATGACATCGGGGGCTGATACAGCGTTTCCCACAGCAAAGCTTTTGCAGTTCTGTAGCCACTACATCCGCTTCGGATTCATGCTGATCTTTCTGGTCTTGATTTTGAGAAAGCCAATCCACAAAGGAAACTGCCACAACGATAATAACGATGAGAAAAGGCTTGTGATGATGCCGAGATGAACAAGGTTTGCAACTGGATTTGCCAACATCGGCACTGCGGTTTCTGGGAAAGTCATATAGCTGCACCATCTTTATAACAACGAATCCCCTCAAAGAGATTGAGGGTCAGGATCTTAAGAAGTCAAAAGGAGAGGACCAGCCGGCCAAAAGCCTGAGGTCCGGCTTGGGAAGAGATTGTGCTCAACAGATGCGTCAACACTGAAAAGGAGTCTTCAAGGATGAACATCCAGGATTACAAGCCCATTTCCGATTACGGCATCATTGGCAATCTGAAAAGCGCCGCCCTGATCGCCAGGGACGGGTCCATCGACTGGTGCTGCCTGCCCCGGATGGACAGCCCCAGCGTTTTCGGGGCCATTCTTGATGCCCGGCGCGGAGGTTTCTTCCGGATCGGACCAGTCGGCGGTGGCGGCGGCAACCAGGAATATGTCCAGGAAAGCAATGTCCTGAAGACCAGCTTTGAATTGAAGGGTGCAGTCCTCACGGTGACCGACTTCATGCCTCTGGAGGGAGACATCAACGGTCGCAACGACGCCTACGCGCCACCGGAGATTCACCGGCTGATCGAGTGCCAAGGCAGTTCCGTGGACGTCGATGTTCTGTGGTGTCCCCGATTCGATTACGCCGGAAAGTCCGTTACCGTGGGGCGCACATCCGGCGGATGGATCGCCCGTAGCGACGAAGACGTCATACGCCTGGAAGGCCTGGAAAGCGCGGAAATAGGCGAGGACGATCACGGCCCGCTGATCCGGGCCAGGTTCAGGATCAATCCCGGAGAGAGCAAGGCCATTGTCGTGCGCTGGGGCGCGGAGGACGGAAAGAACGGAGATGACACGGCACTCGCGCTCAAATCCACCCTGGAATGCTGGAATGGCTGGCTGTACCAGGAAGGCAGCGTCAAGAAGCAGGTCTGGGCCGGGGATCAGATCAACATGCTTATCCGTTCGGCGTTGGTCATCAAGCTGATGTGCAACGGCGATCAAGGCTCCATTGCCGCGGCGCCCACCACCTCTCTGCCGGAAGAGATCGGGGGGGTGCGCAACTGGGATTATCGCTATGCCTGGATCCGGGATGCGGCCATGACCGGCCAGGCCCTGATTTCCATCGGCCATGAAGCGGAAGCCGTGGACCTGCTGCGCTGGTTCGAGGAAGTTTCCAAATCCTGCAAGACCTGCAAGCGGGAACTGCAGATCATGTACGGCCTGTACGGCGAATTGGAATTGACCGAGCAGCAGCTTGAGCACCTGGAGGGCTACAAGGGATCAAGACCGGTGAACATCGGCAACGAAGCATACGGTCAGTTCCAGCTCGAGGTCTACGGCGAGTTGGTCAGTACGGCGTACGAACTGGCCCGGAGAGGCCATCCGCTCACCGACGACGTATCCGAATTCATCGCCTGGATCGCCGATCACGTGGCGGAAGTGTGGGAGCGTCCTGATTTTGGCATCTGGGAGGTCCGGGGAGAGGCGCGCCATTTCGTCTACTCCAAGGTCATGGCCTGGGTCGCCCTGGACAAGGCCCTGCTTCTGGCCAGGCATTACAAGCTCAAGGGCAATGTGGAACTGTGGGACGAAACCCGGACCAAGATCCGGGAACAGGTCATGCAGAACGGGTTCGATTCGGAACTGAATGCATTCGTCCAGTCCTACGGCTCCAAGGACATGGATGCCGCCAATCTCCGCCTGGCGCTGGTGGAGTTTCTGCCCGCGGACGACCCCAAGATCCAAGGCACAGTGAACCGGATCATGGAGGAGCTGCTGAGCGACTGCCTGATCCGTCGCTATATCGCCGACGACGGCCTCCCCGGAGAAGAGGGGGCGTTCGGGTTGTGCACCTTTTGGTTGGTGGACGTGCTGGCGCTTTCCGGGCGGATCGAGGAAGCCGAGAAGATCTTCAGCAACATTGTCCAATACGCCAATCACCTGGGCCTTTTTTCAGAACAGGTCGATCCGAAGACAGGCGAGTTGCTCGGTAATTTTCCCCAGGCCTTCACGCACATCGGCCTGATCAACAGCACTTTGTATCTGGCCTACGCCAAGGGGTTGGATGTGCCGGTACATGATCTAATCGGCACTCCCGAACACAGGGAATTCAGAAATAGCCGGGATTCTGCCGGGAATCAATAACCCCAAGGGAGCAACCAATGAAAATTCACGACATATCCATGGAGATTCACCCGGACATACTCGTCTATCCAGGCAATCCGGCGCCGCGCATTGATCGGTACAAGAGTATTCAGGATGAGGGCATTAACGAGTCGTCCTTGTTTCTTGGCATGCATACCGGGACCCATGTGGATGCGCGGCTGCACATCGAACAGGGCGGCGGCAGCGTGGCCGACCTGCCCCTGGAAAGTTTCTACGGCCCCTGCGTGGTGCTGGACATGACGCAGCGTGGGCGGGAAATCACCGAGGAGCATCTGAAAAATCAAGACATCCACAAAGACCTCATCGTGCTGCTCAAAACGGAGAATTCCCTGAAGGGCTACGAGCGATTCCGAGAGGATTACGCCCATCTGACCGCGGACGGAGCCGCTTACCTGGCCCAGCAGCAGGTGAAGACAGTAGGCGTGGACTATCTGAGCGTGGAACCCTTCGACAGCGGTATGAAGGTTCATCAGACCCTGGTTCCGGCGATGACGGTTTTCGAGGGGCTCGATCTGCGGGAGGTCCCCGCAGGCAAATACATTTTTGTCGGCCTGCCGTTGCGGATCAAAACGGACGGCGCACCGGCCAGAGCAATCCTGATCGGCATGTGATACGGCGCTCCCTGGCTAAAGCGTACGGGGAGCAATGAAAGGAGAGGGAACCACCCGCTTCCTCAAGATAGGGGACACGCCTGATGCTCCCCGCGGGACACGGGTTGCGGCATCGGAATTTGCCGTACTGCATCAATTGTCGCTTCCGACAGCCAGCTGATCAAGCATATCCGGAAGCATATCCGGCGGAAGCGCATTCACCAACAACAAGAAAGGAGTGACGTCATGCCTATTATCTTATGGCTGCTCGGAGTGCCGCTTACATTGGTCCTTATTCTGTGGATAGTCGGCGTAATATAGTTTTAAGCACTGAGATGAGTCTAATGTGGAACCGGTTGCCGGTCAGTGGCAACCGGTTCCAGGATTGCCTCATGCACCTGCAATGAAAGGTGATTCAATGAGATGTCCCCTCTTCTTCTCATTCTGGGAGGTGAATGGGTGTGATTATCAAAAAGCAGTTTTATTGGGGGTATCTGGTTATTGGGTTGAGCCTGGTGCTCACCTATGCGATCTATTTCGGATCGATGTGGTTCTACGACGACTGGTATGAGTCCCGTCTGAAGTATCTTGCCAAGATCGGAAGTATGGGAACGACCATGCTGATGTGCTGGGCGATGGTGTTGGCCGCGCGGATGCGTATCGTGCTGCGGTTGTTCGGAGGGCTGGACAAGGTCTACAAGGCGCACCGCAGGGTGGGCGAAATCGCCTTGTACCTCATTTTACTGCACCCGATATTTTTGGCCCTGAATCCCGAATTCGACTTCGTTCGCTTTTTCTGGATAGCCCAACTGCCCGGCGAAGCAGGACATTATTATGTTGCCCGGATGACCGGCCTGATCGCCCTGGCGGCCCTGGTCGCGTTGACGTCGTTGTCGCTCTGGATCTCGATGCCCTACCACCACTGGAAACAGACGCACAATTTCTTCGGGCTGGTGCTGGTACTAGTAATCTTCCACGGTGTCGTCGCCCAGGGTGAGATCATGTCGTATCCGGTGCTTGGGGCCTGGTTCGCCGTGTGGGCCGCGGCCGGGGTGTGCTGCTATTTCCTCATTCGGGTGCTCTACAGGTGGTTCGGGCCGCTGCATGACTACCTGGTGGATCATGTCCGTACCCTGGGCGACATCACCGAGGTGCATCTACGCCCGCGGGATCCGAAGCGGAAGATGGCCTTTCACCCCGGCCAGTTTCTGTACGTCTACTTCGATTCGCCGGATCTGCGGGCCGAGCCGCATCCTTTCAGCATTTCGTCAGCACCCCAAGCCGGGACCATCCGGATATCCGTCAAAAAGCTGGGCGACTGGACAAATCAGCTACCCGTCCTGAGGCCGGGTCAGCGGGCCTATGTCTGGGGGCCCTACGGCAAGTTCGGCGACCACATGAGGGAGCATACAGACAAGGAATCCGTGCTGGTGGCCGGCGGGATCGGGATCACGCCCTTTTTAAGCATGGTGGAGAATGAGGATTTCCAGGCGGGCAAATACAACAAAGTGCATCTCTTCTACAGCGTGGAGGTAGCGGAAGAAGCCTATTACCACGACGAAATCACGGCTCTTGGCGTGAAGGAGGAATACCTGCACTACATTCCCCACTCTTCCGATTCCGAAGGGTATCTCACGCCGGAGGTCATCGCGGACCGGGTGGGCGACCTGAAGACCAAGGTCTACCTGATCTGCGGGCCGAAGGTGTTGATGGATTCCCTGCGGGAACAGCTCATGGAAGCCGGCGTGCCTTTTGAACAGATCTTCACGGAAGACTTCAGCATCATCTGAAAAACGTCTGAAACGATCAACTGCATCAAACGGAGGGACGACATGAACCAGGAAAATCCAAAGACGTCAAAGATTCTGGACGGCCAGACCGCCGTGGTCACCGGAGGAAGTTCGGGCATCGGCGCGGGCATTGCCCGGTCTCTGGGCGAGGCCGGGGCGAACGTAGTGGTCAATTACTCCAGCAGCCGCGAGGGGGCCGAGGAGGTTGTCATGGGGATCAGGGAACAGGGCTCCCGTGCCGTTGCCGTACAGGCCGACGTGAGCAGCGAGTCGGCTGTGGAGGCCATGTTCCGCCAAACCGTGGAGACATTCGGCACCGTCGACATCCTGATCAGCAACGCCGGAGTGCAGCAGGACGCGGCCTTTACGGATATGACCCTGGATGAGTGGTGCATGGTCATCAACATCAACCTGACCGGAGCCTTCCTCTGCGCCCGGGCCGCAACCCGGGAGTTTCTGCGCCGGGGAATGGTGCCGGAGCGATCTTCAGCCCTGGGCAAGATCATTTTCGTCAGTTCGGTGCATGAGAAAATACCCTGGGCCGGGCGAGTGAACTACGCATCCTCCAAGGGCGGCCTGATGCTGTTCATGAAAAGCATCGCCCAGGAACTGGGCGCCGAGGGAATCCGCGTGAACAGCATCGCTCCCGGCGCGATCAGAACGCCCATCAATCGCGAATCCTGGGATAACCCGGAAGCCAAGGCCGAACTGTTGAAACTGATCCCGCGCAATCGGATCGGAGAACCGTCGGATGTCGCCAAGGCGGCATTGTGGCTGGCGTCGGACGAGTCGGACTACGTCCACGGAACGAGTCTGATAGTGGACGGGGGCATGACATTATATCCCGGCTTCATCTCCGCCGGCTAAGCAGCCCCGGGGGCTGCGCCCCTTAGCGATTTGGTTGCAAATAAGAGCATTACTGTTATCCTCGTAAAAATTGATGCCAAAATATGCCTTTTTCATTTTACCGTGCTTAAAGAGAATGGACATTACCAAGCGTCACCCGATCAGATCATTGACCGTCAATCCAGATCCTTTGTCTAATGATCTGTGACCGACGGACTGCCACGGGAAAAGGATGTTGTCCGGAGACTCTTTTTCAGTTCATTTCTGCCGAAGTATTGCCGGAATCTCGAAGGAATGGATGCGAAAATAATAGATATCGAAGCTGTTGCGGTGCAGGTAGGTTGGTACTTTCATTGGCTGAATCTCCTCGGGATGAAGTACGGCCAATGACAAACGAAAAAAGGCCGTTGAGCAACTTATGTACATTATGTACCAGTCTCAACGGCCTATCTCGAAGTAATTAAAAATCAATTACTTACGCGTATGATGGTCGGGAAGAGAGGATTTGAACCTCCGACCCCAGCGTCCCGAACGCTGTGCTCTACCAGACTGAGCCACTCCCCGACATATTGATTTCTGCACCAGGGGGTGCAGTGTAATTCAGAGTCAGCAGCTTGCCGATGGCCGATAATCGTACATCGTCCATAACATGCGCGTAGTGTTTTAACATCGTCCGAACATCATGTCCAGAAATATTTGCATTGGTGTGAAGTCCACCCCGAGATGTAATAAGGTGGTCACAAATGCGTGTCCGAGGCTACGGATAGCCGATCATTTGCCGCCGGGCACTTTACAAAAAAGTGGCGGAGCTGTAGATTTTAAATAAAGAGTCGGCCGCCTCTTGGTTGAGGTATTTTTTTCCAAGAAGTTATTAAGGGAGTGTCTGCCATGAGCTTTCGCGAGAATCTTTTTCCATCACCCCAAAAAGGAATTCAAAGGATAAAGAGCATGGTTCTTTTCCGGCGGCCGTCCTCAAAAAGACATAACAGCAGAAATCTGATAAAGCGCTATTTCAGGCTTATCAGGTAGTATTGCCTCTTACAGGATCTACGACCGTTTGCCGCGGATGATCCTGGAAAAAACGCGTCATCTCCTGCGAGGCGTCCGGACCGACAGGGTCGGTGTACGAGCCGTTGTCGTTCCCGCCCGCCCAGCTATGACCGGCGCCGTGGATGGTCCACTGTTCCGCAACGACCTGCTCGCCGGCGTCGCGGTAAATCTCGCAAGTGTAGGCCCGGCCGCCCTCCACCCGTTCCTGACGCATCGTTACCGACGGAGCTGCCCTATCCGCGGAGACCGGCTTACCGGTGACCCACTGTCGCAGCAGGTCATCCGCGTTGGCCGGGTGGACCGTCGCATCTCGGTCCCCATGGAAAAGGATCAGGGGGACGGTGCGGCCACCGACCATCTGCCCGGACCGCCCTCCCTTTCGCATTGCCTCAAACGCCGATGGCAGATCGTGGGCTGAGCCGGCGGCGAGGCCGGAATGCACACCCACGGCCACATAGAGGTCGGGGTAGGTCGCAGCCATGATCGCCGCCATCGCTCCTCCCGCCGACAAACCCGCCACATATACGCGGCGCGCATCGACCTGGTACTCGGCCATGACCTGACGAGTAATGCCGGCGATGAGCGAAGGCTCGCCCTGGTCCCGCTCCTGATGGGCGGCCTGGAACCAGTTCCAGCACCTGGAGACATTGGCGCCGGCAGCTTGCTCGGGATAGGCGACGAGAAAACCATTCGCTTCCGCCAGAAAATTCATTCGGGTGCCGACGGCGAAATCGTCGGGGTCTTGGGTACAACCGTGTAACATCACGACCAACGGCATAGCTTGCCCGTGATACCCGCTCGGGACATAGAGTTTGTAGGCGCGAGTGCCGGCCGCGTTAGCATAAGTCGCCGCGATCCACCGGCCTTCCGCCGGGGCCGGCGGCGAGATTGGTCTGCCGGGACGCTCCAAAGGCATACCTGGCAACGTCCTGCCGCGCAGCGGCATACCGGGCAGTGAAGGAAAAACCGAGGGGCGACCAAGGATCGTTGCGCGACGGGCCGTCGTCGCTACGTCTATTGGCCGCTCTGCAACGCTCGGCCGTACACCCTCCGCATCGGTTGGCATGCCCGCGTCAGTGTCGGGTGCCTCTACCGGCTCGACGGTGAGTCGGAATCTCTCCTCGATCGGCTCCGCTTCGGAGGCATGGGTGGGCTTGTGGCCCAGCCCTAAAGTCCGGTGGATAAGGAGGGTCGCATCATTCAATCGTCCCTCGCGCGTGAGGCGCGTCGCCTCGAACATCTTGTATATATTGTCGTTCATTGTTTATCTCCTTTTGTGACTCCCCCGGCACTTCTGCCGCAGAAGACTTGTCTGTCTATTTGATTCGCCCCGCCAACGCCCGCTTGACCGCGTCACTAGCCCGAAAGGCCCCGAGCACGACAATGGTGTCAATCGTTGCCAGGGCCAATTCGGGTGAGACATCCTCAGCGATACTCGCCAAGCCCAGCACGTTGATCTGCACCCGCTGACCGGCAGCACGTATCGCCTCCAGGTCCTGACGGGTGTAGTGTTGCAGGCCAAGGACCAACGTCTTGCGGGCTACGGTCTGCTTGACGGTCTCGGCGTGGGTGGCCAGTTGGTTACGGATCGCCGTACGGATGAAGTCGGTGCGGTTGGAATAAAAAGACTCCGCCACCAGAAGATCGATCTGCCCGAGATCGACTGGGCCAAGATTTATAGTAATTTTCTCAGTTTCGGTTGCCATTTATCATCCCTCTCCATCCATAAGACATCCATATAACATCCACTGACCATCCATATAGATGGTATGGTAACCAGGGAAACAGGTCAAGTCAAGGTCGTGCAACAACGGATCCTGAAGGCCGTCATAGACGGCACCTCCTGTGATTTGATTCTATCACATTTGATGTCCAGTTTTTCCAACCTATCTCACTCTGCTTCGCTCCACTATCCTGCACGAAGCCGGCATCCTGCTTATGGTTACTTTTTGGAAGAACCGATGGTCTTTTCCCTGACAACCTGAATCCCATTCAAGCGGTTGCAAAAATAGAATGAGGAAACAAATGACAAGAAAAATATTTCTTATGTTTGCCCTTACAACGTTACTCCTGCCGGGTTTACAGGCAGTCCAGGCGGAAACCTCGTATGTCGCCGACTCTATTGAAGTATCTCTCCGAACAGGCTCGAGCAACGCAGACAAAATCATCAGGATGCTTCAAACGGATGATCCGCTGGACGTTCTGGAAGAACAGAAGAACTGGCTGTTTGTCCGCACCCGGGAAGGAGATCAGGGCTGGGTATCCAAACGATACGTCTCTCAGGATACGCCGAAGACCATCCAGATTCAGGAACTGACGAAGCGCAATGAACAGCTGGAGGCATTATCAGGCGGGGCCGCCGGCCAGCTTGATGGGTTGCAGAAGGAGAAAAATTCTTTGGAAGAAGCCCTGGCGAATACCGAAAGGGACTACCAGCAGCTGAAGGGAAAATATACAGCCCTCGAGTCCGATGCCGCCAATGTGCTTACGCTCAAGCAGAAATTCGCCGAAACCGAGGATATGCTCAAGAAAGCTGCCGCCGACCTGGAAAGGTCCAATGAGGAAATCAAAGAACTTAGGGCATCGGCAAACCTGAAGTGGTTTTTAAGCGGTGCCGGGGTGGTCTGCGTAACCTGGCTGATTGGCTACCTGATGGGCCGCAGCAAGAGCCGGCAGCATAGTCCCCGGCTCAGTTGAGCCTAGGAGCCTGTCGGATTATGCCCTTTTCCCCCATCTCTTCGTTAAACTCGAAAAAATTATTAGATATATGCCTCCGGTAATTTTTTCGAGTTTGCCTCGATCTGAGAAAAAATTGCTATAATACGACATATCTAGCGCAAAAGGATTGATAAAAGGCGGTTTTCAGCTTCAATTCAGGCTTTTCATCGGTTGAGTCAAGGACGATGACTTGGTCATTCGTGGGTGGATCAGTGGCGGGATGTACTGAGTCTGTTTTGTCGTCAAGCTTTGCTCGGCTGAAACCAAGCGAGCTTTTCACATTCAATTAAAAAACCCTTGTTTATCCTGATCTTACAAAATTTTACTTTTTTCGCCCCTTTTTCGGCAGAGAAAACTTCGCCTCTCACCGAGAAGTCCTCTCTCGTTTCATCATCATACATAGACACGACCAGTGCTCCTATTTTTCTTCTAGCCAAATCCTCCAGGCGCTTTGAGACTTCCTGCATGATCTCTTTTTCGAGTTTATCCTTTTGAGGAGTGTCTATTCCCTTGGTATGCCATTCAAATTCGATCTTCATGTTTCTTCCTCCCATGCCGTCCCCACATGGACCCCGTTATCGAAAGCCAAACATCATGAAGAAACAGTAAGCAATCCATACAAGGTGACAACCTTAAACGGTAACCGTTCACCAGCACCCCATTTTCGTCCGATCAGGCCACCTCACATAGCCAACTATAGCTCGGCGGCCTGCTTGAACGAACCTGGAGCACTGGATGAACGGTTACAGATCCGGATTATGCAGTCTTTTAATGTGTTCCGGTGAACGATTACCCTTAAACGCCAGCCATGTACATCATGCCGAAAAAACCTTAAAATTACCTTTCTACTGTAATCGGCAGGAGTTACAAGTCCTCGACATCAACCCACTCGCCGCTCTTTATTGACTGTCGGCAGGCGTGGCAGATTTTTACCGCGGCAAGACCCTCCTCGCCTGGGATTGGATTGTTTCCTTTTCCTTTGAGAAAACCATACCACTCTTCAAGCAGCGGCAAAATGGTCGGGGCTGGTGGGGTGACAGACAGCGGCATAATGCATGCACCCTCGATCTTTTGCAGAATGCCGTGAATCTGATCGCCCTGGAGTTGGCCGTGTTCACAGACAAATTCGTATCTGCCGGCGCGCGCCGGACCGACCTTGCTGGTATCGATGATGCCAAGGCTGCCGTTGCTCAAGACAACTTCGGCGACGAGCATATCCTCCAGACCTTGGTTATAGATCTGTCTGGCCGCACCACGTATTTTCACAACTTCCGCCCCGGTAATAAAACGAAGCGTGTCGAAGAGATGCACAGCCGTGTGAAAAATCACCCCTCCTCCGGCAATTTCCGGTTGTTCCAGCCAGGACATGGTTGAAGGCTCGAGCCGGTGGGTGGCGGAAAGGGAGAACAGCCTGCCCATGGCCGGCAAGTGTTTTTTCAACCCCCTGACCACACTGTTGTACCTGAGAGTCTGGGCGACGGTGAGCGGCACTGACGCTCGGTTAAAAAAATCAACGATCTGCCCTGCCGAAGATACATCTGTGGCGAGCGGTTTTTCGATGAGCAGCGGCTTGCCATGTTCTGCACAGAACCGGGCAATATCGGGATTCAGATTGGGGGTGACGGCACAGATCACCGCATCGACCTCGTGGGAAGAAATCAAATCCCGCCAGTCGCTGTACAGCGTTGCATGCCAGCGCTCCGCCTGGTCTTGTGCCTCGGGGGAACGCCTGCTGATTGCCGTCAGGCGAAAGCGGGTCGCAAAGTCCTCGACAATATGATTGGCATAGCGACTGCCGTGCTTGCCTGTGCCGATGATTCCTATCCCTATTCTGTCATGCATCGTTGTGCTCCGGCCGTTGGTTGAAGAAAGTGCCATACTCCTCGCAAGCTCCCGACATTGCCGTTTCATTATAAGGGATAACCGCTCTGCCGGTCAACTCCAGTCGGCCGGCAGGGCAGCTCAACGGGCTACCTGCTCTTCTTAGCCCTGATTGACCAATCTGCCGGACCATCCGGCTTCATCATTCTCGACCAATGCCTGATAACCGCCTGGAAGGCATCCCAGTCTTTCACGCCAAAAAGTGCCTGCTTCGCATACGCCAGTTCTTTTCTGTCCATTTTTCACTCCTCCAAGTTCAGGAACAGCATAGGTCCGGCAGCACCCTTAACCCGATAAACGGTATACGTCTTTTCACGAAAAAGGCCCCCGGACCATATGCAAGTGCACGTTGGTCCGGGGGCCCTGATTTCACCACAGACAAGCCGCCTTTTCTCCCTGATCCACGGGGAGTACGGCAATGATAAAGATAAAGCTCAGGAGGAGGTATTCTGACTTCCGGATCATTCTACTCATCGCACCTTCTCGAATCTTCCGATTCAATGGTATCTGCGATTTTTGTCCCCGGTTACAGCGGCGGGCCCGTCCCGGATTCACACCGGGTTCCCTTTCCTGACATTCAAATGTTTATCCTGAAACCGGGCGCAAGTCAAGCGTTGAAAATCGGCCGACGGCATCAGGGGGATAACCTATTCCGCCTGAATCCGCCTTATCTGCCGGAGCATCTCGCGGCCACCGTTGGCAAGGATATACTCCCCCACTTTTTCCCCCAATTCAACAGGGTTATGCACCGATCCCCGATCGGAAGTCCGGAGGATTGCTGCCCCGTCAAGGCTGGCAAGACCTGCGGTAAGGACGATTTCATCGCCTTCAAGATAAGCATGCCCAAAGGCGGGAATGCTGCAGCCGCCTTCAAGTTTTTTTAAGAATGCCCGCTCCGCCAGAAGACACGATTCACTGGCGGAATTATTAAGACATTTGCGAATCCGATCCACCTTTTCGGCATCGAGCGAGGTCGCCGCTTCAATGGCGATACATCCCTGGCCTACAGGAGGGACGAACCGGCGCTCATCGAATTCGTTGACTATCATGTGGTCGTAGCCCATGCGTTTGACCCCGGCATAGGCCAGCATGAGTGCATCGCAGGCGCCCTCCTCCATCTTCCGGATTCTCGTCTGCAGGTTTCCCCGCATGTCGACGATCTTGACATGGGGATAATAATGGCTGAGAAACGCCTTCCTTCGCACAGAAGATGTCCCGATAACCAGCGGACGCAAAGGATCGGCAATATCGACCGTACAGTCTTTGCTCAGCAGCACATCGTTTACCTTCTCCCGCTCGGTGAAGGCAATGAGAACAAATCCCTCGGGCAGTTGCGACTGCATGTCCTTGGCGCTGTGGACGGCGATATCGGTCGCCCCGCAGGCCAGCTGCTCCTCGAGTTCGGCGGTAAACACCCCCTTGCTGCCGATTTTGGCGATGGATGTATCCAGCACTTTGTCGCCGATGGTCTCCATGGCGGCGATACGCGTCGGCATCCCGGCACTCTTGAGCAGAGCGGCGACCGTTTCCGTCTGCCACATGGCGAGCTTACTTTTTCTTGTTCCTATCGTTATCATAATGATATCATCTCTCTGGTAATTTCATCTCACGTGACTTCTCCTGCCGCCTTGCGGCCACAGGATTTTTTCCTAGCCATTGCCTCATAGAGTGCATATAAATACCATACTACTATGAGATTACTTGTTTACAATATTCGATACGGAACCGGACACAAAAACGGTTACCATCTGCCCTTGCCTTTCGCCGGCTTCTTCAAACGAACCACGTTAAACCTGGGCAGAATTATCAATTTTATCGCCACGATCAACCCCGATATCGTGGCATTGGTCGAGGTCGATTCCGGCTCCTATCGCAGCGGATATTTCTGCCAGGCTCAAAGCATCGCCGACCAACTGGGCTACAACTTCATTGTCGAGAACAAGTACAGCGACGGCTCTCTTGCCCAGAAGTTCCCGGTCCTCAAGAAACAGTGCAACGCCCTGCTGACCAAGCAGAACATCGAAGACTTCCGGTTTCACTATTTCGAACAGGGTATGAAGCGGTTGGTCATTCAGACAAATTTACGGGCCATCTCCATCTTCATCGTCCATCTGTCCCTGAAATACCGCCACCGGCAGAACCAACTCGAAGAATTACACAACTTTACAAAATATACCGACAAGGAAGTGATCATCGCAGGCGACTTCAATACTTTCTGGGGCAGTCGGGAACTCAACCTCTTCCTTGCCGCCAGCGGCCTGAAAAACGCCAATCTTTGCAACGCGCCTTCACACCCGAGTCATGCCCCGCATCGACAGATCGATTTCATTCTGCACAGCTCCGGGATTCGGATCGATAATTTCTATATTCCGGAAGTACGGCTCTCAGACCATTCCCCGCTCGTCTGTGACTTTTCCTGTGTGTTGACCTGAGCCTCTGTTGACCTGAGCAACAGGCAGACGCACAATGAAACTGCTTCCTTCGTGCAGGGTGCTCGCAACCGATACCGATCCTCCATGGGCTAAAACCACCGCCCGAACATAGCTGAGTCCCAGCCCGAGCCCTTGCTGCGAGCGGCTGCGGTCGCCACGGTAGAGACGTTCCCAGATCTTACCCTGTTCGTTTGCCGATATTCCCATTCCGTTATCTGTAAAAATCACTTCCGCTTCCCCGTCGGTCAACCGCGCGCCGATCGTCACCCATCCCCCTTCCCTGCCGTACTTGATCGCATTATCCAGCAGATTGGCCCATACCTGGGAAATCCGTGTAGCATCAACAAAAATCGAAACCGGTCTTTCGGTATCCAGCCGGACACTGATCTTCCTTTCCTCAGCCACATACTCATACAGGGTGACGACCTGTTCCAGCGTCAGCGCCAAATCACATGCCTGCACCTCGAGACGCATTGTGCCCGACTCGGCCTCGGCCACACTCATCATGATCTTCAGCATGGCCAGGACCCGCTCCGACTCCTCCAGACAATCGGAAAGCGCCTCCCGCAGCCGTCCCGTATCGCCTTCCGCCTGCAGGCCAAACTCGGCAACCGAGCGCAGTCTGGTCATCGGCGTTCGCAGATCATGGGCGACATTATCAAGGGATTGCTGCATTTCCGAAACCAGATTGCGATTCTGTCGGATCAACCGGTTGATCTGCCGATACAGACTGTCCAATTCCGGGCCGTTGCCCTCTTCCGGCAGGAGTCCCGTCTTTGATCTCTCGGCCAGCACCTCGATCATCTCCCTGCTGTAAATCAAGGGCGCAAGACTCTGCTTAGTGAAATAGAGAGAGATCGGCCAGAGAAAAATGGTGCCGAAAAGAATGATGGCGACGGTATTGTGAATGTTTTTGCGGAAAAGACCAAATGTTTTCCCGGCATCCTTGCCCGCCTGGATACTCCCGTCGTTGTCGTATTGCCGGGTAATGACGGTGAGCCGACGCTCCTCATCGCCCGCGCCCACCTTCAGCCATACCCCAGAGATCGCCGGAGACAGATCGATGAAACTTTTCAGGCTCGGTGCTGCGCCCGCCGGGTCGCCTACCACCAGCAGCTGATCGACTCCCTGAACCACCCTGATAAAAGCCAGCCCTTCCATCAGGTTGTCACGCTGGGAGAGTGAACCAAAATGGCGAAGCGGCGACCGATGCGCCGCGAGATAGGCATCGAGCATCTTTTCCGCCTCCCCCTGTTCGATATCCAGGAGATGGTTCCGGATGCCGGCAAGATACATCCCGGCAAGAAGCAGGCCGCCCATCCAGAGAAGCAGAAACACCGGCAGCGCCTTCTTGGATCGCGACCAGGTAAAATCCTCCTTATTGAGCTTTAAGAACATAGCCCACGCCTCTGACGGTATGGATCATTTTATCATCGAAATCCTTGTCTATTTTATTTCTCAGGCGGCAGACAAGCACATCGACCACATTGGTCTGCGGATCGAAGGAATAGTCATAGACCCGTTCAAGGATAGAGGTTTTCGAAAGAACAATGCCCGGGTGCCGCATCATGTATTCCAAGAGTGCATATTCCTTGGCCGGCAGGTCGATTTTTTCTTCATTTCTGCGGACCTCATGCTTGAGGAGATCCATTTCCAGACCTCCGACCGAAAGCAGCATCGGCTGGGTATGCTTCCTGTCCCTCCTGATGAGGGCTTGAACCCGGGCAAGCAGCTCACTGAATGAAAACGGCTTGACCATGTAGTCGTCGCCGCCCCGCTGCAGCCCCTGGATCCGGTCATCGACGGACTGCCTCGCGCTCAGGATGAGCACCGGCGTATCGACACCTTTGGTCCGCATGGTTTCAATGACCGTCAAGCCGTCCAGCCGAGGCAACATCAGGTCGACGACCGCCGCATCGTACGGGACATTCAGGGCATGTTCGAGCCCCGCCTGACCGTCAACACAGAGGTTCACCGCAAAGCCTGCTTCTTTCAATCCTTTTTCGATAAAAGAACCTATCTTTTGATCGTCTTCAATAAGTAAGATCCGCATATAACGAGAGATTATCCTTTCCTCAGGGTAATTACCGAACAGTTTCTGCCGGTCCGTCCGCCGCTTTGCCGGGTGGCTCGCCGATACGAAAAATAATCGTCGGAACAGCAGGTACAGGTTCCCTCGATACGGATACGACTTTCGATCATCCCTGCGGATACCAGTTGAAATCTTGAAACCAGCCAAAAATCGAAATAATTGTCCCGCACCATGAAGCGTTCGAACTCGGCCGGCAATTCGCTTTTGTAGTTGACGAATTCCGCACAGCAAGGCCCCAGCGAGGGGCTGACAACCCCCTGCAGATCCGCAGGTCTGGTCCCATAGTTTTTTGCCATGACGGCGATCGTCTCAGACAGAATGCCCTGCACGCTTCCCCGCCAGCCGCAATGCACCGCGGCAATCACCTCCCGGACCGGGTCAAAGAGCAAAACGGCCTGGCAGTCGGCCTGCTGGATCATCAGACCGACATCTGTAAGATCGGTAATAAGCGCATCGACTCCTTCAATCGACCTGTCATCCCTCAGGGGTTCCGTCAAACAGTAAATGCCCGGGCCATGCACCTGTCTGGCCGAGAGTAACCTTCGAATAGCCAATGTTTCTTTCACCAGGCGCCGGTTCTCCTCAACCGCCTCCGGCAGATCACCGAGACTATGGCCGATATTCAGCGACGCATACGGTGTAATGCTCACCCCGCCGTGCCGGTTAAACATTCCATAGCAGCAACTCCCCGACCGGGCGGGGAATTCGCCGATGATCGGGCGGGTGAGAGATGGGACGGTCATTGGGGCACACCTTTGTTTCATATTTCATATTTCTTCACATGAGGTAAATTAATACCTTTTCATAAACTTTAACCCTCCTCAAAATAAAGCAGTACCAGGCAGTGGGCAATAAAAAAGGGGCATGTTCAAGTATTATGAACATGCCCCGGGCTCGATGAGCTGGTGAAAGCAGAAAGAATCCTAAAAATATGCCTCGAAAGTGACATAGACCTGATCGGCACTTTCCACCGGATCAAGCCCCATCATCTGCAATTTTGCCTGATCGCCGGCATCGCTCAGGTCATAAGCGGAGAGATTCCAGTCCCCTGACCCCGAATAATCATATTCGTAGTGCTGATAACCCAGTCGCATGAAGGTTTTTGCATATTTCGATATCGCCTCGCCGGTCGGCAGATCCCAGATGGCATACAACTCGTAGACCTGGCCCCTGGTCGCAAGCTTAGACTGATAAATATCATCATGACCGGGAGACATCGCCAGCCAGTACTGCGAGCCGTAGTTATACTCCGCCCCGAACTTCAAACCAGCCGGATCGAGGTCATACCGTACCCCGAGGTAGACCGAGTAGCCGTCTTCCTTATCGGTGTTGGGACCCGTCGGACTGAACGGGTCATTGAACAAGCCGCTGCTGTCAGGCTGGGTCTGGGACCAGCCACCGGCAGCAAAATAGTTAAAACCGACGATTTTGTCCTGATAAACCGCAGCCGTATGCCAGACATCACCGAGATTTGTTCTTTCTCCCATTCCGCTCATTGCGCCGAAATTGGCATCGATGATCGGATCCTGGAAGTTAGGATAATTAATGAGATCATAGGCCATGAAAGTCTGGATATAGGCGAAACGATCGTCTTTCTTCATGATATCCCAGCTGAATCCGGCAAAATCCATGTCTTCGATAGATCCGACCTCATCCTGCGATCCGGCCTCGAAACCGCGTCCATAACAAAACCGTACCCGGCTGTCACCTATCGCTTCCACACCCCAATTCCAGGCGTAGCCGACCGAGAGTCCGTCAAACGGCCAATCCATAAAGGCCATCGGAGTTGCCAACCTGTCGTCGACTCCCATCCTGTACTGGGCCGGCGGCCCGTCGGTGGTAGGCCTTCGGCCGATTGAAAACCACATCGGCAATCCAGCTATATTATTCCAGTTCACAAACGCCCGATCAACGTACAGGGCACTGCTGCCGGTCGGTGTTCTCGTGACATTGCCGTCAAACAGCGGAAATATCGGGTCCCCTTCATTGGCGAAAGCCGACTGATTGCCCCAGGTCTTATACATCGCCAGACGTCCCTTGAATTCCACGTTTTCCGTGGCATTAACATGCATATTCAGGCGGAAACGGTTGGTCCAGATGGTGTCATTATCGACATTTCGGCCAAAAATCGTATCGGCATTATAAAAATCCAGCCTGGTACGGAAATCGCCATCCAGTTTAAAGCGGGATGCCAGATCCCAATCGTCCGATCTTTCGTCAAGGCTTTCGACATTACTGCCAATTGTCTCGACATCTTCCGACAGGGCCTTATTCTTCTCCGCCTGTGCTGTCATGGCCGCCCGCAACTCCTCGAGCTGCCTGGCCATTTCCTCGATTTTTCTCTCCAGCTCGGCGACATTCGTCTCGCCGGCAGCCATGGTAAAAGTCGGCAAAACCAACATCCCGGCTATGGCCAGTATCGAAAATTTCTTTACCATCGTTCTTCTCCTCTGTTTAATTTTCCGCTCCGCCTGCAATACCTTTTGAACTCAGACACGTCCCTGACAAATTATATCAATATAATTATTTAATATAATGATTTAATACCACAGCTGTCTATTTGTTGTCAAGCTGCTGCTCGAAAAATATTACCAGCTTTGAAAAGATGCTGCAAGCACCTATATCTATGCAATTTTTCTACTGAGAAAACTTTTCTTTGGTCTATTGATCGGGGGAAGGTATAGTTGAGGATCGTCACGAAAGGAATCATTTCAAATGAAATAATTGCCACAACACCATCATCTCAACTTAAAGAAGAAACTCTGATGCTTCCCATAATCATGACTGCATTCGGCACAACCTCCGATGCACTCGCCACATACGCCTACCTTGGCGGCATGGTTGGAAATGCTTTCCCGGACGATGAGATCATCTGGGCCTATTCATCCAGGATGGTTACCCGCGAGCTGCAACAGCGTGAAAACCAGTCGGCAATGCATCTTGAGGAGGTCCTCGAAAAACTTGCAAGCCAGGGAATTTCGAAAATCGTGGTGCAATCGCTCCACTTGTTTCCGGGAATCGAATTCCACCGCCTCCATCAGGCAACCCGTCAGTCAGGCCTTGATTTCGCAATCGGTTTGCCGTTGTTTACCGCTCCCTCGGATTATGACCGCCTCGCCGCAATCCTGCAGCCGGTTATCCGTTCGAGACCCGAACAGGCTATCCTTCTTCTTGGCCACGGCACCGACCATCCAGTCTGGACGGCTTACTATTCGCTGGAGAAAATCCTCCGTCGCACATTTGGCAACAGACTATATGTCGGGGTTGTGGAAAAATCGCCGGATTCAAGCCACCTTGTCGACGAGATCGCGGAGGCCGGGTTTACCGAGGTGGGCATCCTTCCCCTTTTCCTGGTAAAAGGCCTGCACTACCGCCGGGACATCATCGGCGACGGCCCGGGATCGTGGTTATCCCGGTTTCAACGCAAGAACATTGCCGCCGGTTGTATCGCCGACGGCCTCGGTTTCATGCCCGGGGTGGCGGAACTCATCATCACCCATATCGCCTCGGCTCGGGAAAAACTGTTGCGGTAGCACATTTCACGTCACGATACAGGCTGTTGCAGGGAACCTTCTTCCGGACCGGGAAAGCACAGGGAGATTCCCAGGTAGAGGAAAACTGCCGCCACAATCACTGTCTTGAAACCAAAATGAATGGCTAAAAGAGTAGCCAGCATCGAACTGATCACCGAGCCGCAGCCATTTATCCCCCAGGCCCAGGGAATGAGTCCGGGAGCATGGGCCGCAAGACTGGCAAGCGCCACGGGAAAAGGCATTCCCATCAGGATACCGAGAGGCGCAATAAGCAGCGCAGTGAGCAGCAGGCGGCCGGAGAATGAAAGGTCGGTCGCGAGGAGAAACCATTTGCCAAGCCAGAGCAGATAACAGAGGCTGATCGCGGCGATGCCGAAAACCACAATCCGGATCAATTGTTTTGCCGGTAAAAGAGCGCCCCACCGCTGGACCAGAAGACTGCCGAGCCCGCTGAAAACCAGAAACGCTGCGACACTTGCACTGATTGAATACACCGGATGATGCAGGAAAAGGACGAACTTCTGGATGAAAGCAATCTCGATGAAAAGGTAGGCAATGCCGATAGCTGAAAAATAGAGAAAAACCCTCTGTTTCGATATCGCCCATGATTGTCCGAGTGAGCGACGCCGAAAGAGGATCAGAGGCGTGATGATCAAGAGAACACTGAGGAAAAGGGCAATCAAAAGAACGGCCAGCAGAATCAAATATCCGGCCTCCAGCAGGGCCGCCCCGCCCATTGCCTTGAGTTGGAGGACTTCCCGCACTGCCGACCATCTGAAGAAGTGATGAAAATACGGTTGGTCATCGGTGGCCGGCTTGAGGTTATACTTATATTCCTCAATGAAAGCAGCAGAATCTTCCCCCACCAGAGCCTGGGCTGCCTTGAAAAACACCGGCTCGGCAAGGATATTGTAACGGTTTACCTGATCCTCTCGAGTGGCAAATGTGTAGGAAATATCAAAAGAGCGGTCTTTACAGAAGGATTCGATCCGATCTATTTCCTCCTGCGAGAATTCGGTTCTCTTTACCAGCAGGGTGCTTGTCTGCCACCCCCGAATAAGGGCCAGATGCCGGCCGACATCGGCAACACCTGATTTTTCCAGGGCTGCGACAGCCGTTGCCATGAGTTTCAAGCTGTCTCTCGGTGGATTTTTTATCCACCGGGTAATGGAAAGATAGCCATCTTGAGAAAGATGGCGGATATATTCCTGCAAGGCCTCGACCGTATATAAATAATCTTCACTGAGAGCATAGAGTCCCGAAGCGGAAGGGGCAAATGCATCGACCAGGGCCAGATGCACCAGATCGAACTCCCTCCTGCTGCTCTCCATAAAGCCGCGCATATCGCCAAGATGCACTTGGGTCCCCTGGCCCAGCAGATTGCCGGAAAACTCCGCATATTTTCCGGTCAGCAGTTCGATCATCTGCGGATTCAATTCGACTCCGGTTATGCTGTCTACCCGATGGAATTTTGCCTGAAGAATATCCTGCCCGCCGCCGATGCCAAGAATGAGGACCTTCTCCGGCTTGTGCAGATGATAGGGCAGAGCCGAGGTCATCTGATCGAGATAGCCGAGTTGCCGAAGATCGTCCGGCGCCCGGGTAATGACCGAGAGCCCTTCGCCGTTGATGAAGACGCCTATCTGTTCAAGTGGTTCCTGCAGAGCGTCAAGGCTCATCCCCGGAGCATAGCGAAGGGGGATAATACGGCTTTCTAGAACCTGAATCAACCCCAGGGGACTTGATCGTTCGTCGACGATTTCAGTCCCCGCGATCTGCCGATACTGTTGCAGGGTTTTATATGGCGTCGGCTGAAGAGTATGGTTCACGCCGACGATGGCAACCACCATAAAAATACCCAGTAGTCCAAGGACCTTGAGGCCTGGTCGTGCCATGCCCAATTCAAAAACTGCAATGGCTGCCGCGACAAAACCAATCCCGCCGACCACCACCAGCATGTTGGCCGGAAAAATCCAAAACAGCAGAAGAATTACCAGCACACTGCCGAAGCCGGCCCCGACCAGGTCTGCCCCATAGGTAGCGGCGACCGAGTTTCGGTAAACCGTAAGCGTCATTCCGATGGCAGTCGCCCCACAAAAAAACGGAATAAGGATCAGGAAAAAAAGCAAGGCGAGAAAAGCGACCTGTCTCGGGTCCCAGAGCAGTTCCAGGCCATTGAAGGGAACAGCCTGGGCGAGAAAGAACGAAAAGATGGCGGTCAAACCGTAAAGCACCGTCCAGATGAGGTAGAAACCGGCATAGTTTTTTTCCATGCGCTCCTGGAATATCGCAAGAAAAGTGCCGCTCGAACCGTAGCCAAGAAGGGCAAGGCCGATAATCATATAAGCAAAATGGTGAAACTGGATGATGGCGAAAAGATGCATCAGGAGGATTTCGTAGGCAAGCAGCGAGGCTGACAGGAGTCCTACGGAAATAAGCGGTGGCCGGTCGGTCATGGCACTTCTCAGTGACTGCCGGTGAGCGGCACGAAGACCACCGGCAGTATCTGCCGGGTAGTAATCCGATCCTCGCCTTCCTTGGTTATCAGGAGCAATTGCTGGGTCTGAAAACCGCTGCCGACCGGAATGACCATGCGGCCGCCCTCTTTCAACTGCCGGATGAGCGGTGGCGGGATCTGGCCGGCAGCCGCAGTCACGATAATCGCGTCGAAGGGCGCCGCCTCGCTCCAGCCATAGTAGCCGTCGCCGATCCGAGTTTTGATATTACTCATTTCCAGCCGTTCCAATCGCTCTTCGGCCTCTTTTGCCAGTGGCTCGATTATCTCGATAGTGTAGACGCGTTGAACGAGTTGCGCGAGAATTGCGGCCTGATAGCCGGAGCCGGTCCCCACTTCCAGCACCCGGTCTGTCGGAGCCACTTCCAGTAAATCGGTCATCAAGGCAACAATAAATGGCTGGGAAATAGTCTGCCCGTACCCGATAGCCAGCGGTCTGTTCTCATAGGCATAGCTCCGGAGCGATCGGGGAACGAACTCATGCCTTGGCACAGAGCGCATTGCCGCCATGACTTTCGGATCGAGGCTTTCTTTATCGATATAAAACCTGGTGCTCCGAACATCTTCCTCGATCTTTTGCACCAGCTCCTCTCGGGCCGAGGTGAAACTTTCCTCGGACTCAGCCAGGCTGCCGACGCAGAAGGTTGTCAAAAAAACCAGGAGCAAGAACAGTATCCGCATACTTCGCATAACACCCTCCTCTGTGACTCCATTACACTTGACGGGGTTTGCCGCGTTACTACGTAAATGATATGCGCTGTCAGGTTATTGTTCAATAAAAGAATCTATAAATCGGATATCGGAATAATACCGTATTGCAGCCTGTGCACGACAGGACTACTGCCTGAGGCACTGTCCGGAAGGAAAACCTTTCGATACTGTTCTACGCGATAGTCGAAAACAGAGTAGGCAGGGTTGTCCTTTTTGCGCTGCTTGTATAAGAGATTGCTGCCAATAGCCCGGTTGGCGGCATTGGAGGGAGATGTAAGGGAAATGGTCGTGATCGCCTTTCCTGCATCCAAAAACCTGTGCACCCGGGGAGTTTCTTGAGCAATACACTGAAGGTGAAGACCGTACGTCTTCAACAGCCGACGAAACAGATATTCCGGGCCATTTCTGGTATTGCCTCCGGTGAAAAAAACTGTCTCGATCGAGGGATGCAGTCGTATCTGTTCGACGACATCGCGGAGGCTGATATCCTCCATGCCCAGATCGGAAGCATCATTTTTCTCGCGCCTGCACGACTCGACGATATCGCAGATCCCTAACTTCTGCCGACGGAGAAAATCCTGTCTTTCCCGCACTGCCTCCCCGGAATTGTCATACCGGAAAGAGAGCTGAAAGATCGCATCCAGCACCGGCCACAGCATCCCGTCACAACTTCCGTAGCAAAAATCAACATCTCTCAGCCTGAGGCCGCCGATCGAGAAACGCGGCGGCGGAAGAGTGCCGACGATGAGCTTTCTGGTGCCGTCGGGGATAAAAATTTCATAGGGGTGGCGATGATGAAAAATAGCCGACTCTAAAGGTTGTTCATGTTATTTGTGGACAGGCCCTAAGTTAACTCTTCGTTCGTCCAGCGAAAGCCGGAACGAACCGCAGGAGACAACCGGCTACGTTGTAGCTAGCGTTGTACCTGAAAATATTTCTGCAAGATTATTATCGATAACGTAAATACAAATCTCCTTCGCCCCCTGCCTTGAATACCGGTGTTTTTTCTGCAGATTATCGATCATGTATCTGACATCGCTCTGGATCTTCTTGTCGTACGTCCTGAACTGATCGTTATCGTAATCCTTGACCGCTCGCCGGAAGTTCTCATTCCTTAGAAACGGTTCGAGCACTTTTTCCTTGAGATTCTGTGTACATCTTTCATAGAGATGAAGATAGAGAGCAGTCTCGGCAATAGGCAGACCATCGCGCAGCATTTCCTGGGGCAGGGCGGTGGTGGTATACGCCTTCTGCACAGTGTTACGGAAAGACACCGCATTTCTCGGCTCCACCTGCAGGCGAGACTCCAGCCGTTTAAAGAACTCCTCTGTAATATCCAATCGTTCGCCGGTAAATTCGCAGGTCTCCACGGCGCCAATCTCAAAATTGACGGCGAAGATATAGTTAATAACCTCCCGCGAGATCTGCTCCTCGTTGTAATAGTACAATGATTCTTTGACTTCCTGCAAAACCGTATAGTTATACATTCTCAAAAGGGAATCGAGAAAACCCAGGGGCAGAATGCTCCGGTCCTCCTTACAGTATTTGCGAAAAAACTTGCCGAGCATCGACATATCGATAAGTTTATCGTCGCGGACATAGGTTGAGTAAAACTCATTAAATAATCGTATGGAATCCCGGCCGGATAGTCCTTTCCAACCGTCCTTTTCCGACTCGGAAATAATTTTCCGCCGTCGCTTGGCGGTGAAATTGGTGACATCCTCCTCTTTCAACCACTCCGGAATATATCCGGTAAAAATCTCCATTTTTAAGAGCTGCAGATTGGTGTCGCAGTACATTTCGTATTTTTCCGGCTTTCCGATCCATTCTTCCATCGCCTCGGATTTGGTTCGCAGCCTTGTGGCAATGATTACCCGGGCAAAATTATGAAGTACCCTGGGCAGAAAACTCTCATCGATATGTTTACCGAAAATTTCCCTATATATATCTACTTCTGTCTGCAGATCAAGAACATACGGGATATTGATGTACTCCACCCGATCACTGAAGGCCTGCAGATCGTCCAGCAGTTTCTTGTCTTCAGGGTTCATCAGGGCAAAAAGCAGGGAATTCACCTTTTCTTCATTATCTTCAACCTTATGCACGCCGTCGCTGATAATATTATGCAACTCCATTAACCTCTCGGTATTATGAGATTTAATATCCATCAGAGCATAAATGCCGTTATTTGTCTTGGCATATCGCGAGTAGAGATAGCTGACATGTTTGTTGCCGGAAAGATGGGTATCGAGTTTTTTCTGAAGAAGCTCATTGGTTATAACCGTATTGCGCAGCGGTTTGTCTCCGGGATTGAAAACCGATATACCTTCTCCCAGACGCCGGTTAAAGACGTAGGGCCGGGCGTAGATACATTCCATCACCTTCAACGGATCGCGATATTTCTCTATCAGTTCATTGTAGAGAGAAACGCAGATGGTGCACGGTTCCTCATGGAAGATCCATTCATACTTCTTCTCGGTAAATAGCTGCCACTTGAACTCGTCGTTTTCAAAAAGATCGTCAAAAAACCGGCGACGGACCTCTTTCGGCACCAGAAGCAGCGGATTATCATGGCTCGGACAAGGCACGTCGAAATACCCGCCCAGATCATTCTCGGGGTTGCAGACGCATTTCATTTCGGTGGCCAGATCTGTTTTACCGTCATTCTCAAGGACCCAGGCCAACTTCTCGGTGAGGGAATTGAGGCTGTGCAACCCTCCCAGCAGATGATCGTTTTTGAGTCGCCAGACCACCTCATACCGGGAGCCCTCCGGTGAATTGGCATATTCTTCGAACTTGCGGAGCAGGTTGTTGAGAAACGTCGACTTGCCGCTGCCATGGGGTCCGTCAAAGATATAGATTTTGTTCTGCTTCGATCCCACTTTGAAACTGTCGACATGACGCATAAAACGGTTGGCAAAAAGCCGATCGGCAAAAAACGGTCTGTCCGAGCCTTCGACAAAAATCTTGGTGGAGTCATATTTCAGGAACTGGATCGACTCCGGATCTTCGCCGTATTCATCAATACCATCGAGCACAAAAGCATCGATCATATCGGAATACACCTGGTATATATTGCGGATTACCAGCTGCGGGTTGTCTATGGCCTCACGCAGAAAATCGTTAAAGGAGATTGTCGGGGACTGGCGCCATTGGCCCTTACAGTGCTCAAGATTGCCCATGGCTTTGCTTAAATCACGCATCACTCACCTTTCCCATTTTATTAATCAACCAGAACCCTGGTCATTTTTCTGTCTTTCATGGTATAGCGAAACCGTCGCCATTTTATCTCGCGGGGCTGTTCGTCTCTCGGCTGGCTCTGCCCCTCTTTTTTCACCGGTTCGGCCTCAAAAGAGTAGAGGCAGGTTTTTCCTCCCCAGAGAAATTCGATACCCATAAGGGTAGCCTCGATATAATCACGATACAGGGGTTTACCTTCGAAGACATGGGTGATGACCAAAGTATCATCTTCATCGACATTAATGGTTATCGCCGGCGGATGATAGAGGGAATCGGCAACCATCTTTTTATATTGCTCGGCCTTGCGTGATTTCACATAATACTGCCAGGTCATTCGCTCCTTATTCAACCGCCGGTCAACGACGAAAAGCCGATGCAGATCGACGAATTCCTGGTCGATGAAGGTATTGATGAACATGGAATCGCAAAAATTCTCCCGCACGGAAAAAATGAATTTTAGCCCTTCTCCGGTCGGCTCGTTGTACGTTTTTCTCTCATGTTGGTCAGCTATCAAATTATAATTATGAGATATTTTACCTTTTTCTGCCTGGGATTCCAAATAGCTGAAGAGTCGCATGCCTAAGGCGTAAGGATTGAGGCCGACTCGAGGCATGGCGGTTACCTTTGCATTAATCACCGCATAATCGACCTCATGCCCGAGAATACGGTCATCTTTCATAAATAGTTTTTCATGCCAGTAACTTGCCCAACCTTCATTGAGAATCTTGGTACGAATCTGGGGCTGGAAATAAAGAGACGTCGTGCGAACCAGCTCGATGATCGGAAGCATCCATTTATTCTCTTCACGGTTGAGAAACTTGGAGTTTCTCATGAGGAACTGGAGCAGATCCCTTCGCCCGCCATTCCCGCTTTTCTGATAGGCTCTCTCGAAAAGGGATTCGAACTCGGCATGTTTGATCTTCACCCGGTTAAGAAAACGGGTTTCCCCATCATCGGGGAATTCGCGAAGATATTTATTATATTTTTCTATCTCCGAGACATACCCGGCGATCGATTTTTTCTCTCTTTCCTGCAGGAACACATCGAAATAATAGTCAATCTTCGATAACTTATGGCCTCCGTTCAACGAAGAAAGCATGTCGAAATAGCCAACCAGATTGTCAATGGCTCTTGCAAATTCAATGACATAATCAACCCATCTCCCCTTCTCAGAGCGGAGCTTGGCGATCAGCCGCTTGTCGGAAAGGGCCTTGCCGGCAAAATCGTAATCCCAGGTATGCTCAAAAAACAGATTGTTCTGAAAAAAATCGATATGTCCGATAACATGGTAGAATATCATCACATTCAACCAGTCCGGATTATTGTCGTTATAGTAGGAAATAGGCGGACGGGTGTTGATGACCGTTTCATACGGGTTGTTGGGATACAGTTCGTACTGTCCCTGCTCTTTTAACACCTCGACATCCTGAACCCAGTAGTCATAAAGGGTCGGGATCATATTTTTTGGGGAAAGCTGCAGGAAGTCACGGTTGGTTACGATGTACTCAAGACTTTCATCCTGAAACCGCAGCCCCGCATCACGGGCCCGCTCCTTACATCCTTCCATGATCTTCTTTGCATGTTGACTGACAAGTTCCATAATACCTCACAGTGAGAGTAAGTATCCGGAAGAGCCGAACGATCCTCACCTGCCCATCAGGAAATAAGTTCCCTTATCCCCGAGATGAGCCGTGATTCGTTGGTTTCCTTGGATATTACATCAAGACGCAACAGCGCCTTTTTTTCTTCGAGCAGACCGGATTTACGAACATACTTCTCCACTTCGGTCTGCCCTGATATTCCGTAGCCGTTTTCGGCGATGGTGATACCCACCCGGCTGGCGTAGGCAAGCATCTTCTTCAATTCGGGAATTGCCTTTTCCCCTTTGGTATCCCAGTCATCGCCGTCGGTTCCGTGGAATACATAGATATTGTTGTCCCGCTCGAGCGTTTCGTCTTCGACGATTTTATTGACCAGCGCATAGGCACTGGAAACCTGGGTGCCTCCGGCCACCGAGGAATTATAGTAAATCTGGAAATTCTCGACTTCCTTAGCCTCGGTATCATGCAGGATAAAACGGGTTTCCACTTGATTCTTATATTGATATATAAGCCAGGAGTAGATCAGGACATGCTGATTGACCACCAGCTCCGTCGGCTTCCCACCCATCGAACCGGAATAATCGCGGACAAAAAACACCACCGCCTGGGATTCATAATCCTTTTCCTTGGAAAGAATCCGATACACCCGGTCGGATGGAGCAATCAGCAGCCTGCGGCTGTCAACCTGCCCTTTGGGTTGAATACGCTTCAGGGCGATATTGGTCTGAACAATGCGCTTGAGAGTCGCCTTCTTATCGAGTATCTGTCCGAAACCTCTATTTCTATCGGTGAGGTCATAGGTATATTTGGTCAGTGACTTCTTCTTGCCTTTATCCTTGAGATTGGGAAGCTCGAACTGCTCGGTAAGTATCCGGCCGAGATCGTAAGCATTTGATTCGACATCGTGAGCGCCGCCTTCCCCCTGTCCGGCTCCTCCCTGTCCGCCCTGTTCAGGTCGTACCGGTTGTTCGCCGATAACTTCACCTTCCTCGCCTTCCCCGGCTCCTCCCTCGCCGCCCTGACCATCGCCCCCGCCTTCGCCTTCCTCATTGAAACGAGCCCGGTCATGGAGAAGCTTTTCCTCCACTGTGGTCGGGACAATAACGACCTTGTCATCGCCATTCTGGCTCGGCTTGACCATCTTGCCGACTCTGATCTTTCTCGGGAATCCATCTTTTTCCCGCTGTTTGTCACGCTCGAGCAGATAATCGAGCGACTGGGCCGAAGAAAGAGCCAGCAAATTCGGCGGCGATCCGTCATGGAGCATTTCCAGATCGGTATAGCTGAAAAGACTTCGGGTAACCGGCGGAGAAATGCAGAAATGGTCATCGTCCAAGGCAAGCAGATCCAGTTCATAGCGGATCAACTTATCCTGTTCGACTGTCAGTCCCTGCTTTTTCAGGGTATTGTAATAGGTCAGGAGTTTGTCTTTCATCTTTCGTCCGTTTTTTCACCCTATCTGTTCTGTTTCATGGTAGTTCAGTTCTCATCCACCTGAGTACAAAAGTATTCAATGGTCTTCTGGGCACAGGTAGTGCAGTAGCCGAGCTTATTGAGCATCGTTTCAATCATGCGGTCGTAGAGTTTCTGGTTCTCTTCATTGGTCCGATTGGCAAGCGCCCCGATGAGGCTGCCGGAACCGGCAATGTCCGACTTCAAGCGAACATCGGTTACCGCCTTGACCAGTTCGAGGTTATCCATGAAATCATAGTCCGGCCTCACCGATATCTTCTGCCCGTAAATCTTCCGAATAGATGTCCGGAACGAATCCTTCTGCTCGCGGGTCTTCAGACCAAGGCAATCCTCGACCGAATTGATATACCGTTCGTCAATCTTCAGCGCCTGCAGTTCGCCGGTCTGGGGATTTTTATATTTCCACATCTTGTCGGCCCCAAGATTCTCGGCGTCGATACCGATGATCATGTTGACATAGTTCATCACATCCTTGCGGATGGCCAGAGGTTCATCCATATAGGCATTGAACATCTCGGTCATGATCCTTTCCCGATACAGCCCCTTGGCGATCTTCAGGTCGTCGAGAAACTTCGCCCGGTCTTTCGCCTCCGAAACATAGTCAAGGATGACCCGCTCGAGTGCTCGGAATACGTCGTAGGCAAACATGCATTTGCCCTCATTAGTCTCCGAACTCTCCAGCATAAGCTGGATGGAGCGCCCGAGATTTCTCTGGCCGAGCCCTTTCTGGCCGAAACGCTTGGTGATATCGTGTTCCTGACTGAGGGTATCGATGACCTCCGACAGGGTCTTGAGACTCTTTTCCCCTGCCACTTCGCCTGCCGCCAGTTTCATCGTTTCGATCGGGGTAAGTTTTTCCGATCTGGGCAGACGGGTTAAGACAACCGCCACCGAAGCGGCATGATTGAGGTTGGGATCCTGATGCATCGCATCGCCGGTCAATGTTGTTTTCGACTCGTTGCCGATAGCATAGGCGGTAAGGTCCTTCTGCAGCACATGGTTGGTATTGTGCGAGACATAGCAGATACGGCACCGGTCGACAATCGGCGCCTCTTCCTTTTCGGCCAGGAATCGATTGAATTCCGAGTTGTTGCTGGTGGCGACAATGAGGCAGTCTATCGGCCACTTATAGCCGTCGATCTCGATGGAACGGTTTTGAATGATCCCGAGATATACCTGGACGAGGTCTTTTTTGTTCTTGTAGATCTCATCGCTGAAATGGATGCCGCCACCGGCTACCCTTGCCAATGCCCCCCGCCGCAAGTCAAAGCGGTAAGGGTTGTTGGTGTCGGTTATGTGCAGGAGTCGCTGAATGGACTCTTCACCCAGCAGATCGACGGCCGACGAAGTGATTTTATCTTTGGCAGGGTATTTACCGGTCACCGTCCCCAGACTCTCGACCAGAGGAACCGTAGCAAGTTCGATAAATTCCAGCATATCGTCAGGCTTGCCGCCGGTATACTCCCGGATATTATTCCAGATATACGCAGAGTCGGCCCCCATGGGGCGATAATTTTCAAACCAGGTTTCCATCATATCATCGGCTACGCGATATTTTCTGGCCAGATACTGCTTCGATTCTTCCTTGGTTTCCATAAGGTTCATCGCCAGCACCATCGGGTCTTCATAGGTCTGGGACTCAATGGTGGTGATGTTGCCGTAGGAACCGAGTTTGTCGAGTTGAGTAAAGCGGAAAGTGTACTTCCTGTTGCCTGCTATCGACAAAAACTGGCGATACAACTTACAAAGATGCTCGACCAGAAAGGTCTTGCCGTTACCCGGTTCTCCTACCAGAACAAAGGCCATTTCCTTGGAGGATCCCCCCTGGGAAGCATCCTTGATAAAGGAAACGAAAGAATTTATCTCGTCATACATGCCGACGATATGTTTTGCTCCCTTCCTGAATATTTTAAAGTCAAAAGTGTTTTTTCCATTGACCATGACCCTGTCAATTTCACCCCCCAACACCATACGACTGACACTTTGGAAGGCATTTTCGAAGACCCGTTCTCCCTTTTTTACCGCCGAAATATGATATTGGAGTGAATTGTTCCTTTGTTCTGCCATCGTTTCCCTCCTGGACAGGTTAGTAAGACTGCTGCGTTATGTTGTTACTTAATTATCGTCACAAAATAAAATTATTATCAAATTAAAAAGATTATCATGAAATTCCATCGATAATTCACCAAGGGTAAAAAAGGTCCTTCCTCTGTTCGAAACTTCTTTGTCCTTTGTCCACCTGACAACATTCAACATATTTTGAATTTGTCAAATTTTTTTGTTGACACTTTGCCTGTCCATTGTCAGAATATGTGCAAATTCACATAACCCCAATAGATAAGCGCAGACAGCCATGATCGACCAAGTGTGTCTCTTGCAAAACCTTCAGCGTTTGGCCGACGCTGTCGTCGCCATGTTCGGAAAAAACTGTGAAGCATGCGTTCATGATCTGACCGAGTTACCCAACTCCCTGACATACATCCGGGGACATGTCACAAATCGGAAACCAGGCGCTCCCGCCACCGACCTGCTGCTCAAGATGATCAATCGGAAATCCGGTGATGGAGAGGATATTTACAATTATAAGACGACCGGCACCGATGGCAAATCCCTCAAATCGGCAACAACCCTGTTCCGAGACACCACCGGCAGACCGGTCGCTGCCTTGTGCATCAACTTCGATACGACTGAATTCTATAATGCCAGCCAGGCCCTGACGCCTTTCCTCAACCTGCCGGAAAACGATTCCCCCCCTTCCGTCGAGACCTTCGCCCATTCGGCAAGCGAAACGGTTGAGGCATTTCTTCACCAGGCTGCAGCGGAGATAGGCAAACATCCTTCGACCATGAATGTCGACGAACGATGCCGGTTCATCACCATTCTTAAAGACAACAGCATCTTCCAGTTCAAGGGAGCGGTGGAACAGGTCGCCCGGATGATGGGTGTCACCAGATTTACCGTCTACAACTACATAAAGAAAATTAGAACAACCAGTTCAACCAACGGACAAGAGGCCTAATATGATTCGCAATGTCATTGCTACCAGCCACGCCCCATCCGCCATCGGCCCGTACTCCCAAGCCATTGGCACCAGCGACCTGCTGTTCATTTCCGGCCAGTTGCCGATCGACCCAATCAGCGGCAAAATGGTGGAGGGAGATATCGGCGTAAAAACCGATCGGATTCTCAAGAATGCCGCCGCCATCGCCAAAGAGGCGGGAACCGAGCTGAACCGGGCGGTGAAAACGACGATCTTTCTCACCGATCTCGCCGACTTTCAGGAGATGAACAAAGCGTACGGCAGTCATTTCCCTGAAGCTCCTCCTGCAAGAAGCACAGTACAGGTTGCCGCTCTGCCGCTCGGCTCAAATATTGAAATCGAATTCATTCTGGCAAGATAACAAGATGCCGGCGTTAAGGAACCTCGCTATGAAATTTACGGTCAAAGACATCCTTGAGATGGAAGTTACCTTGGCGCTCGGCTGCACCGAACCGGTGGCCATTGCTTTAGGCGCGGCGGCGGCAGCCACACTGCTGCCGGCAAAAGAATTCGACACTATTGAAATATGGATCGATCCGAACATCTATAAAAACGGCCTGGCCGTCACTATCCCAGGCACCGGCGGCATGACAGGACTCGATACTGCCGCAGCCCTTGGCGCCTATGGCGGCAGCCCGGACCGGGGACTCGAGGTCCTGGAAAGCCTCAACGATGAAACCATTGCCAAGGCCAAAACCTTGCTTGCGGAAAACAGGGTGACCGTCAACCTCAGGGATGAAGTCGGTCTCCATGTGCGGACACGGCTTGTCGCGGGGGAAAATGTAGCCGAATCCCTGATCGTCGACCTCCACAATAATATAGTCGGTCTCAAATTGAACGGGGAGGAGATAACCACTTCTCCTCTGCTTGCCCGGACTCGGCAGAAAGGCGGCAAACGCACCTTGGCGGAACTTGAGGCCTGGCTGCGCGAGCTGACCCTGGAACAGATCCTCGACCTGACGGCGGAGCTTGACGACAGCGACCTCGACTTTCTGGAAGTAGGGGTCAATCATAACCTTGCTCTGGCCGAATACGGCTTGAAACACGGCAGCGGTCTCGGGATCGGCAAGGCCATCGACCGGCTGATCAAACAGAAACTCATGGTCAACGACATGTCCACTTCGGCGCGTCGACTGACCTCGGCCGCAGCGGACGCCCGCATGGGCGGAGCGAAACTGCCGGCCATGAGTTCCGCCGGCAGCGGCAACCACGGCCTGACCGCCATCCTGCCGATCTGGGCAATGAAGGACTTCATCACCCATGACCGGGAAACCATACTCCGAGCCATCGGCCTCAGCCACATCATCACCGCCTACGTTAAAGCCCATACAGGTCGCCTGTCGGCGGTCTGCGGCTGTTCGGTCGCGGCCGGGGCGGGTGCCACCGCGGGAATCACCTATCTGGTCGGCGGCGACGTCCACCACATGGAAGGGGCGATCAAAAATATCCTCGAAGATCTGGCAGGGGTGATCTGCGATGGCGCCAAGGCCGGCTGCGCCATCAAGCTGAACACCGCCGCGGGAGCGGCAGTGCAGGCTGCATTGTTCTCGCTGCACGGGGTGAATGTCAAGGATACCGATGGAATCATCGGCAACTCAACCCAGAAGACCATCCAGAACATGGGAGCGCTGAGTCATGACGGCATGAGTCATGCGGATAAAACCATTCTCAAAATCATGCTGGAAAAACAGCTGACTAAAAACAAGAAATCGCCGGACCGGTGATGCCGCACGCCGCGCCGACTGGTCGACGCGGCATGTCGACATCATCTATTTGGCCATGCACCATTCATAGGCGTTCCTGAACATCTGCATCCATGGCGTGACCCTCAACCCCTTCATCGCCTCCGGCAGATAGTGAGCCTGCCACGGCAGGAAGACCCGCTCCGGATGGGGCATGAGCGCCAGATGACGGCCATCGGCGGAACAGAGACCTGCCAGCCCTTCCGGCGAACCATTCGGGTTGAACGGATAATTTTCGGTCGGCAGAGCATCATCGTCGACATAGAACAGTGGAGCCATGCCGCCCGCTTTGACTTTGGCGAAAAGCTCGCTGTCAGGAAAATGAAGCCGCCCCTCGCCATGATCGACATGGATTCCGAAGACCAGTCCCTCCATGCCCTTCAGCATCATGGCCTGACTCTTTTCTACTTTGACTGTGGCCCAGCGGGATTCAAAGCGTCCCGAGACATTGCGGACAAAGCGGGGCTGGCGTTCGGCTGCGAGACCCGGCTCAGGCACCCAGCCAAGCAGGCCGAAGAGCTGGCAGCCATTGCAGACGCCTAATGTAAAGGTATCCGGTCGATGATAGAACTCGTCAAACATCTGCTTCAACCGGGGATTGAACAGGATGGTCGCTGCCCAGCCCTTGGCCGAGTCGGGGACATCGGCGTAGGAGAAGCCGCCAACCGCTGCCAGTCCGCGGAAATCATCAAGACTTACGGTGCCGTCGAGGAAATCCTTCATGCAGACATCCCACGGCTCGAAACCGGCTAAGTAGAAGGCGGAAGTCATCTCCCTGTCCGAATTGGATCCCTCGTCCCGCAGAATCGCCACCTTCGGTTTGTCGGCTCTGGTAAGCAGCTCGACAGGCGCCGGTTCGGGGCTGAAGGGCAGATGGTAGGTCGGCCCTTTGCGATCATAGATAAGCTCTTTTTCCTGGTCGGCACAGGCCGGATAGATCTGCAGCCGTTCCAGCTGATAGCTGGTTTCCTCCCACCAGCCGCGCAGCACGATCATCTGCTCGTCCAGCACCTTCTCGCCATTGCAGCTGATCCGGACGCGCTTATCGGCAGTAGCGGTACCGACTTGGAAGAATGGCACCCCGGCCTTGCCGAGTATATCTTCTACCTCGGCCAGCACTTCCGGCCGGCATTCAAGGACAAGCCCGAGCTCCTCGGCAAAAAGAGTCTCAAAAACCGACGCACTGCCGGTAAGCGAGATATCGAGACCGCAGTTGCCGGAAAAGGCCATCTCCAACAGGGTGGTGATCAGACCACCGTCGCTGCGATCATGCCCGGCCGAGATCAATCCCTTGGCCAGCAACTCCTGGACCGCACCAAAACAGGCTTTCAGTAGTGCTCCGTCGGCAAGATCGGGGCTGGCATCGCCCATCTGACCCATGACCTGGGCGAGAGCACTGCCGCCCAGCCTGGAATGGCCGCCGCCAAGATCGAGATAGAGCAAAGGCGACCCCGGTTTTTTGATATCCGGGGTCACAACCCTGGTGATATCGGGGACCGCCGCATATGCGGAAATGACCAGTTCGCGCGGCGACTTGACGGTCTCATTGCCGACCATGGTGGCCATCGACAGACTGTCTTTGCCGCCATCGACCGCCATGCCGACCTGAATCATCAGATCGCGCATCGCCTGCGCCGCATCATAGATGGCAGCGCCCTCCCCCGGCAGTTTCGGCGCCCACATCCAGTTGGCGGAACATTTGACCTGTCCGAGATCTTCAATCCTGGCAAAAACCAGATTGGTCAGCGACTCGCCCACCGCCATTCGTGCTCCTGCCGCTGGATCCACCAGCATCTTGATCGACTGCTCGCCGATGGCCGTGGCGATTCCGGTTTTGCCGAAATGGCTCTGGGCAACAACCGCCACGTCGCCAACCGTCAACTGCAACGGGCCGCAGCACTGCTGCTGGGCGATGAGGCCGGTAACCGCCCGGTCCACTTTGTTGGTGAGGAAGCGCTTGGAACCCACCGAGACCAGCCGCAGCACGTCGTAGAGAGCGGCGGCAACGGTGAGGTCGGCCGGCAGCGCAAGTGGTTTTGCTGCATAAGGCTTCCGCCGGTCGGTAAAGGTCTTCTGCGGAATATCTCCCAGGAGCACCGGCAGATCGATATCCACCGGCGTGGTATCGTCGCCGGCGTCATGCAGGACAAACCGCAGATCGCCGGTCACCTCGCCCAGCACCTCGCAGTTCACCTTCTCCCGGTTGCAGATGGCCTTGAATTTTTCGATATTTCCCGGGCTGATCAGGAAGCCGTTACGCTCCTGATATTCGGCCACGTAGATTTCCAGGACCGACATGGTCGGATCGCCCACCCGGATATTGCGGATCTCAACGCGACCACCGGACTTCTCCACCAGCTCCTTGAGTACGTTGGCGGGTCCTCCGGCCCCCTGATCATGGATCACATCAATCAGGGTCCGGTCGCCCATCTCGTTACAGGCCCGGATGACGCGGTTCATTTTCTGCTCCATCTCCGCATCGCCACGCTGCACCGCATTGAAATCGAGGCTTGATTCGTTTTCCCCCTGCAGCATGCTGGAGGCGGCGCCGCCCCCGAAACCGACGCGATAGGCCGGGCCACCTATTTGAACGATGAGCATGCCTTTTTCAGCAGTCTTTTTCTCGGTCAACCGGGCATCGATCTGGCCAATGCCACCGGTGAACATGATCGGCTTGAGAAAACCCCAGCGCTCGCCGCTCGCAAGACGCATGTCAAAGGACCGGGTAAAACCCTGAATCAGCGGCTCGCCGAATTTATTGCCGTAATCGGAGGCGCCGTTGCTCGCCTCGATCTCGATCGTCAATGCATCGGCCAGATTATCGGGGCAGGGAAAGCGGTTCTCCCATGGCAGTTCATAGCCCGGAATATTCAGGTTGCCGACGCAATAGCCGGCTGTGCCGGCAATGACAAAACCACCCCTCCCGGTGCCTTGAACGTCGCGGATACGGCCGCCGGTACCGGTCTCCGCCCCGGGAAAGGGCGCCACCCCGGTGGGGAAGTTGTGGGTCTCGGCGGTGAGCAGCGGATGATAGGATGTTCGCACCGGGATGAAAAAGGAGGGGCGGCCTGGCTCCCTGGGCAGTAACGTTTCGATTTCATAGCCTGTAATCACCGATGAATTGTCTTTAAAGGCGACTACCGAACCTTTAGGACTGGCTTTGAGAGTGGCAGTCACCAGATCAAACAGGGTATCCTCCATTTCCTGCCCGTCAATCACCTGTTTTCCTTTGAAAAAACCATGGCGGGAATGCTCGGAATTAGCGTTGTTCAGATCCATGATCTCGACAATAGTCGGGTTGCGCCCCTGCCGGTTGACGAAATAATCGTAATAGAGGTTGCGATCCCTCTCATCCATCGATATTCCCGGCAATTCGTTCAATCCATCCGGACCCTTCGTCTTGAGATCGACTTCATACACCGGTTCCGGCACGACACCGGTCTCGAAGGTGGTAAGCGGTTCCGGATAATGGCATTCGGTCATCCGGTCATGATGACGGTTGATAAAAGCCTGAAGATCCTCGCCTTCCGGCACCCGGTAACGCCGCGATCTCTCCACTCTGGTAACAGCTGCGAGCCCCGTCGCCTGGCAGATTGAAACCATATTCGACGACCAGGCGGTAGCAAAGTTCAGCCGGGGTCCGACCTCCACCACCCTGCCTCCCTGCAATACAGGTTTCTCCTGTACCGAATCGACAAGAAAACCATCCGCCAAAATGAGCCTCAGACAAGTCATTTCCTGCGGTGTAAGTGATCGTTTTAACTCAACATGAAAACAATAGGCGCGGTCTTCGTCAATTCTGCGATAAAGTTGTGTGACAGTCACACTCATGATCTTTTCCTCTATATTTTTGGGCAGCCGAAAAACTCAGGTATACTTGTTTTCGGCGGGTAGGTATTCAACGAGAATCAGCTCTTGCCTGACAGCAACCGGCAGACCTGCCGACGGTGTCGGCAAACACTAGCATTATTCGTTAAAAAATTCCGCATGAATTTGTTCTGGTTCAGGCAACTTTAGGTTATATTGTTAAAGCTTAAAACATGAGAAGACAATCCCTGTAATTCTTTCAGGAGAAAACCCGGAAAATGATACAATCCGTTATTGGAATCAGCGATGACATTGACGTCGCCGTCGCCATTGAAGACGTCATTGCCGATTGCAAAAACAAGCTGGACGGCAACTCTCCCCAGCTCGGCATTTTTTTTACCTCCTGCATGGATGCCAATTTTTCCGACCTGCTCGCTCGAATATTAAGGGAATTTCCAGGAATCCAACTCATCGGCTGCACCACCGACGGAGAAATCAGCCGGCAAACCGGATTTATTGAAGACGCCCTGGCCCTCCTCCTCCTCTCCTCGGATTCAATCGAGTTTGCCACCGCCGTGGCCACAAACATCTCACGCAATGCAGAAGCCTCTTTCAAGGCGGCCTATGCCGATGCCTGTCGAACATTGCAAAGTAAACCGGTCTGCGCCTTCACCTTCCCCGACGGCCTTACAACCATCGGCACCGACCTCGATGAGGCTATTCAACATGCCTTCGGCGATGTGTTTCCGGTTTTTGGCGGAACGGCAGGAGATCATTCTCGCTTTACGCACTGCTATCAATTCCACAACGACCGGATCTACAGCGACGCCGCTCCGATTCTCCTGCTCGCAGGCGATCTCCGAGTGACCAGCGCCATCCGCACCGGTCCGGTACCGACCGGCCTCCACTTCACCCTCGGCAGGCATGAAAAAAATGTGGTGCATGAGATAGACGGGAAAACGGCCATGGCTTTTTACCGCGATCATCTCGGCGACTATGACGAAGAGATCAGCGAATTCCCCCTGGCCGTCTACGAAAAGAACGAGACGGAATTCTATCTGAGGGATCCTCTCTCCATTAACAAAGAGGACGAAAGCATCGTTTTTGTCAGCACGTTTCCGGAAGATTGTACGGTCCGCCTCACCCTCGTTTCCCGAAACGACATTCTTTATGCCGCCGAGCAGGCAAACCTGAGTATCCTGAGTGAGATCGATCCTGAACTGATTCTCATCTTCCCCTGCACATGGGTGCGGCATGTTCTTGGCTCAAAGGCCAACGAAAAATTTGAATTACTCCGGCAGACCGATGAAATGATCCCCTTCTTCGGCTTTTACTGCTACGGCGAAATCGCTCCCTTCTCGGTCGGCAAACCTACCCGCTTTCATAACGACACCTATGTCGTTGTAGCCTTAAGTTCGAGGACATCGTGAAAGACGAACAGCACATATCCTCCGAACAAGAGGTCATCCGTCTGCGCAAGGAATGCGCTTATCTGGAAAGAAAACTCGCCCGCCTGCGAGAGCAGCAGATTCGGCAGGAAAAAATCGACGATATCAATAGACGTCACCTGAAGCTCACTAACGAAAAACTCCTGCAATACCATCACCAGGCGCAACAGGAAAATAATTCAAAGTCCGATTTCCTGGCCAACATGAGCCATGAAATCCGCACTCCCCTTAATATCATTCTCGGCATGGCCAACCTGCTGGCGGATACCGAACTGAACACGTCCCAAATCCGATACCTGAACAGTCTTCGGGTGACCGGACGGCAGCTCATGGAGATTCTCAACAACATCCTGGAATTTTCCCGTATCGACGCCGGAAAAATCACCATCGAACCCGAACCTTTCAGTCTGGAAAAGATACTCAACCAACTGGAAGCTTCGATACTGCCACTGTGTATTCACAAAAATTTGCAGTATTCCGTGGAAGTAGATTCACTTCTTGTGATGGAGAGGATCGGCGACCCTCTAAAGATTTTCCAGATACTTCTCAATCTGATAAACAATGCGGTAAAATTCACGCCAAACGGCTCCATCACCCTCAAAATCAAGGAAAATTTCAAAGTACCCGGAAACCTTATTCTCAGCGTCATCGATACCGGAATCGGTATTTCCGAAGAACAGCAGATAATCATCTTCGACCGTTTCACCCAGGCTCACGACTCCCTTGCCCAGCAACATAGCGGTGCGGGGCTCGGGCTGGCTATCAGCCAGAAGCTGACCAAGGCCATGGGAGGAGAACTCAAGGTCCAAAGCGCACTTGGGCGAGGATCGATATTCAGCTGTTCCCTTCCGCTCCCGCCTGCCGAGCCATCGGACAGAAGAAGAGTTCGCCTTGACGCCTCCTTCATTACTCCGGACAGCTTCCCGGAACTGGAAATTCTGGTGGTCGATGACATCAAAGACAATATCGAGGTAATCCGGGCGTATCTGAAGGATTACCCTATCCACATGGAAGCGGCCGAAAACGGCAAGGAAGCACTGGACCGTCTGGCGACAGATACGTTCGACCTCATTCTCATGGATGTTCGCATGCCGGTAATGGATGGCATCACCGCTACCAAAGAGATCAGGTCGAGGCAATCGCAAGGCACCCTGCATCCGCAGACCATTCTGGCGATAACCGCCCATGCCTTCCAGGAGCAGAAAAACAAATTCCTTAAAGCCGGTTTTGACGGGGTGCTGAGCAAACCTTTTTTCAAGAAGGAGTTGATCCAGACTATTTACAAGTATGCCATCGAAAATCAAGAGGCCCCCCTGCCGGCGAAATCGGGCAATAAAGCCATCGGATACTGTCTCGAGCACGATCAACCGGAAGATGTCCCCGACTCACTGAGGGAACTGCTCCCGGACCTGCTCAGGACCATCGCCGAAGATCTGCGTACGATGAAATTGGCACTGCAGGAAAACGACTATGAAAATCTCTACGCCAAAGCTCATGCTTTGCGTGGCGTTGCCGGCATGTTCGGTTTCCAGAAACTGGCATCGCTGACAATCGATCTCTCGCAAACGGTTAAATCGGGAAACCTTATCGTCGCAGACGAAATATTCAACACCCTCGACGTTTACCTTGACCTGCTCCAAAGACCTTAAGAGGCATTTTCCATAAGTACTGCTGCGACTACCTTCTATTCAGGCACATGTGTTCGAGCTGCGGTCCTGCGATTTTCCAGTCCACGCAGGGTCTGGTGAAGCCTTTCGGCATGATGAGGGGACAGCCGAAAGCCGAATCGTCGATATAGACATCGCCATACGCCTTGGGACTGGCCGTCCAGATATCCTGGTCTGGATTTCTGTTCACCCCATACAGTTTGATTCCGTTCGACTCAAGGTACTGCACAGCATTAAGGAGCAGGTTGCTGCCTTCCGGGCTGTTCGATCGCATGGTAAACAGGATTAACTTTGCCCCGTGCCGCTGCAATTTCTTGAGCCAGGCGATCGCCCCAGGCACCGGTTGGCCGATGTCGGGATATCGGTGATCGACCACCGTTCCATCAAAATCAATACAAATATACATTTTTAGGGGTATCCTCCGGAGATCGTTTTTTGATGCTTTTGCATTGCTATCTTAATGCATCTCTAATTCATTTTGCAACTTCTACGCCGGTGGCGTGGCAAAAAGATCGTGCACACGGCCAATCGATAGACGGAGCATTCGCCCCCAAGGACTTCATCATCCTCTCCCTGCAAGAAGCAGCTGCAAAGCGGTTTGCCGTTTGCCGGTATCCTGCCGGCGAACCGCCATCGCCAGGGCCTTGCGGGTGCCGACCAGGACGGCAAGCCGGCGGGCTCTGGTAAGCCCGGTATAGACGAGATTGCGAAAAAGCATTTTGAAATGCTGGGTCAGAACCGGCATGATAACTGCGGCGAATTCACTGCCCTGTGATTTATGAATGGTAATCGCATAGGCTAAATCGAGCTCAAGGATATCATCTCTTTGATAGGTAACCCGGCGGTCATCCGGAGAAAAAACCACCACGCATCTGAGAGCGACGTTGTCGATGGTTTCAATGCGGCCGATATCCCCATTAAAAACATTGAGTTCGTAATTATTTCGGCGGTGGATGACCCGGTCTCCGTCGCGAAATATCCGTTCGCCCACCTGCAGCTGGGCCTTACCGGGGGCCGGCGGATTGGCCGCCTCCTGGATCACCCGGTTGAGATTGGCGGTACCCAGGCTGCCGCGAGTCATCGGTGTGAGGATCTGGATCTCATTTTCACGCCCGTAGTACTTGGGAATCCACTGCAGGTAGAGGCGCACCACGGCATCGACGGCGGCAAGGCCGTAATGGAGAGTGGACCAGGGATGTACCTTGGCAAGAACCGCCTTCAACTCCTCGACATTGCCTTCAGCCTGCCTGATCTTCTGCAACTCCACATGCTGAAATTTTTTTGGGATGACAAAGTCCTGTTCGTAGGAGGACTGAATCTGCTCTTCTGTTCTGAACTCATAAGGATTCTCAGCAGTTGACAGACCTTCCAGGTGTTCGGTCTGAAATGCATAAAAGCGTTTGACGCGCGTGACGAAGTCGAGTTGCTCCCTGGTCGCCTCATCCGAATCGATGAACAGGCAATCGGTTTTTTCCTTCCAGATGTCAGGTCGCTTAAAAGGCGAATCGATATGCGGTGTTATCCCTTTGTTGATCTGATGGGCGTATTCGATAATCTTCGACTCCCTGGCCTGGCGAAAGACCTCGGTAAGACGGAAAGTCGGCACAGCTTCCGACTCGATGATATCCCGCAGCACATTGCCGGCGCCGACAGCCGGCAGCTGATCGGCATCGCCGATAAAAAGCACCTGACAGGCGGGCGGGACCGCCTTCAGCAGGGAAGCGGTGAGAGAGATGTCGAGCATCGAGCACTCATCGACGATGAGAAAGTCGGCCCGCAGCGGCTGCTCCTCGTTTCTCTGGAAGGTCCCGTTCTGCCATTCCAGCAGGCGGTGCAGGGTTTTTGCCTCGCGCCCTATTACCTCGGCCATGCGCTGGGCGGCCCGACCGGTCGGAGCGGCAAGAAGAACGCGTTTGCCAAGATACTCAAGCAGCCTGACGACAACCAGGGTGGTAGTGGTCTTGCCGCAGCCGGGGCCGCCGGTCAGCACCGAAAAACGGTTAGCCGCAACCGACCTTACGGCAAAAGCCTGCTCCCTGCTGAGTGCTATTTCCTGTTGGGAGCAGTAACGGTCGATCCAGCGGTCGATAAACTTGTCATCGATGTTTTCCGGATAGGCCATGCTGCGGATTCTGTCGGCGACATAGGCCTCGTCATAGTAGAGCGACTTGGAATAGTAGCAGATGCGCTCCCCTTCGCCTGGATGAAGCAGCACCCGCACCTTCAGAAGGTTTTCCGCCTCCATCAGGCGCAGAATCTCGACCAGCCGGTCAGCCGGATCAAAACCCAGCAGGGTCTGCACCTCGGTAGTTATCTGGGTCGACAGCAGATAACAGTGGCCCTGTTCCCGGCCGGCAGCCAGAACATGGCGAACGGCAGCCGTTATCCGCTGCTCGCTGTCTGGTGCCAGGCCGATGCTGAGCGCGACTTTATCGGCGGAAAAAAAACCGATCCCGTAGAAATCACCGGCGAGCCGGTAAGGGTCGCGACTGACGAGGCTGATCGCCTCTTCGCCGTATTTTTTGTAGATCCTCACGGCAAAAAGGGTCGAGATGCCGTGACCCTGAAGAAACATCATCACTTCCCGCACCATCCGGTGCTCGCGCCAGGCTTCCTCGATCATCTGCAGCTTTTTCCCGGCAATACCCGGAACCTCGACCAGCCTGCCGATATCCCGTTCGAAGACCTCCAGGGTCTTCCCCTGAAAGTGGCGGACAATCTTGCCGGCTGTTTTCGGTCCGACACCATGAATGAGGCCGGACCCCAGGTACTTTTCCAGCGCCGCGGCCGTGGCCGGCTTTTTTTCAATCGCCTTTTCAGCCTTGAACTGTCTGCCGAACTGGGGGTGCACAGTCCAGGCGCCATGGAATTCCATGGTCGAGCCGGCAAAAACCTGGGTCTGGTGCACCGTCACCGTTTCCATGGAATTGGGGCTCTCAAAGGGAGCGACCCGCAGCACGGACCAGCCGCTGTCTGAATTGTGATAGGTGACCCGCTGGACGATGCCTTTCAGGGTTTCTGTAATAGCTGCCATAGATGGGAGTATGACCACTGCCGATGCCTTTTCGGCACCATTTTCCAGAAGTTGTTAAATGATTGTTGTGGGCGGATCTTACCGCAATTGATGATCAATTTACCTTCTGAAGACGGATTCCGTCGCCAAACCGTATCCCCTGACCGGCGGCGACCATGGCATCTATTTTTTCATGCACCTCGCCGAGAGGAATGCGCAAGGCGACCGAGAGCTGTTCCGCGGTATAGTAGCCAAATCCAGAATCGTCCTGGAGCTGTGGAACAAGACCGGGATGATTTTCCTGAAACAGGCGATGCAGGCCCTCCCTGGCTGCGTCCGGGATGTTTTCATAGAGAAACTGCATGGCCGCGTGAATAAGATACGATTCTTCCCTGGCCCGGCCGCCTTCTGCTGCCGTTACCACTTCGACCGCATCCGCGAGACTGCTGAATTGGTCATGCAGCGCTTTAATAATTCTGGCGGAGTCATAGGGGGACAAGCAGTTGCAATTGCAGCCAATAAGTATTTTGCTGCACTCCGGGCATTCCTCATATTGGCAGCCGAAACTATGGGCCGCCCCCTCCGGCTGACGACACCTGGGACATTCACTGCCGACAAATAAAGTCCGCTCCGAGCCTACCCTCATCCTCTCCGGATATCTTTTTATCGTCATCGCCTGCTCCCTTCCAGGAGGCTGTCAGAGAATGCCAAGCTCAACCCGGAAATAAGGTCTATCCTTTAGATATCCTTGAAGCCCTTTGCAGAACCCAGTCCGATAATATACGCTTCGGACTTTTTTTCCAGATCGACAAACTCCATACCGACTCTGAACTTCCCTTCCACCGCACTGATGTTCCTTACCAAGGCCCTTGATATTACTTTCTGTTTACCGAGAAAGAACCCGATCTTCACAGGTTGCGCCTCGTTGAGCTGTGAAGGGAGAAGTATCGCAAGGCCGTTTTTCGAGATATCAAGCAGATGTCCCGTCTTTTCAAAATTGGTCGAGACTACCTTGACCGGTATGCTTTTTACGGCAAGAAGCGAATAGAGATCATTATCTGCAATTCTTGCCCAAGCTCTTTTTCCCAGTGGATTTTCAGCCTCATACTCCCAATCTACTCCCAAACCGTCCAGGGAGGGGATATCATCCCAGCTTGATTTTTTTTCCGCCATTTCTTTCCCCACACAAAATACAGTTGTAAAACGAACCGCTCGGACTTAATTACCATATAAACTTATATCCATATTGAGCGGAAAGAACAAGTATTTGCCTTATTTTGCATTTCCGGAAGTTCTTCGACAATCTCTACGGGATTATCATCCTTAAATTACTTCACAAAGGAAATCAACATCATGCCACCTGTTTTAGAAGTTGACAACTGGAGACACTCGCATGTCTTTGATCAAGGCAACCCATTGGCCGAAAGAAACACTCTCTGGGCAGTCATACTGACAACTGTCATGATGATTACCGAGATTACCGGCGGATGGATATTCAATTCGATGGCTCTATTGGCTGACGGCTGGCACATGAGTTCCCATGTTCTGGCGCTCGGTCTATCGGTACTTGCGTATGGAGCCGCACGTCGATTCGCCCATGATACAAGATTTGCTTTTGGCACCTGGAAGATCGAGATACTGGGCGGTTATACAAGCGCCTTATTTCTGGTTGTGGTCGCTGGACTGATGTTGTACCAATCGGTGGAACGCCTGTTAAGCCCGGTTGCAATTCATTACAATCAGGCAATTGGAATTGCCATACTCGGCCTGATAGTCAATCTTGCCTGTGCCTGGCTGTTGAAAGGCGGACACAGTCACGATCATCACCACCACGAACAGAGCGAAAATCACGGCCACCATCATGATTTGAATTTACGTTCTGCGTACTTGCATGTCATTGCCGACGCTGCCACCTCAGTTCTTGCCATCATAGCGTTGACCGGTGGTAAATTTTGGGGTGCACAGTGGCTCGACCCGGTTATGGGTATCGTCGGTGCCGGTCTGGTCGCTGTCTGGGCCTATGGTCTATTACGTGATACCGGCAGAGTGTTGCTTGACGCCGAAATGGATTCGCCTGTGGTTACGGAGATAAGAGAAGCAATTGAAGCCGGCCCGGTCAATGCTGAGATCTCGGATTTACATGTCTGGCGAGTCGGCAAGGGCAAATATGCTTGTATTCTTTCACTGGTAACCAGTGACTTGATCGGATCCGACTACTTCAAACGGCAGTTACGTATACACGAAGAACTCGTACACATTTCGGTAGAAGTAAATCATCACTTGCCTGAAGTGGATTTCGCGACCATGAAAAAAGAGGGTTGAGGCGTTTTAGAGAAAATTGCAGCGCTCAGAGTAAAAAAATACATTGAATACCTTACGTACAGCTCAGTCTTTTCTTTATAAAATATATTTGATGATCTCATCTTCCGGTCATTTTATCGCAAAGGAGTTTCATCCCATCGAGCCGATTTAAGCAACAGGCAGGAAGGCAATGCCAATGAAACTTCCATCCCTACGAATGCCAAAAGCGCTGCACATTGCGATAGCCGGTATTCTTGTGATCTCCGCGTGCACCACTCCCATGCCGGATTCACAATCTTTAAGACTGGGCCCAATTGACGGCCGACCGATTCTTCTCTATGGCCAAACGGCTCAAGAGACTCGAGATCGCCTGCTGGAAGATAAAGTCGAGACAGACGAAGAACTGGATCAGTTGCAACAGCTGATACGAATCGATCAGGCGATTACCAGCAGGCCGCTCGCCGCCGGAAATCGGGTTGAACTGCTGGTTGATGGGCCTATGGCTTTTGCCGGCATGTTCAAGGCCATGCAAAGCGCCCGCCATCATATTCACGTAGAAACCTTTATTCTCGATGACGACAGGATAGGACAGCAGTTCGCCGATATTATCCTGGACCGCCGGAAGGCAGGCGTGGAAGTACGAATCATATTCGATGCTTTCGGTATATTGGGCAGCGAGGCGGCATATTTTCAGCAGCTTCGTGAAAATGGAGTCCAGCTGCACAATTTCAATCCTATCAATCCCATCGAAAATCCGGCGATCTGGCGAATCAACATCCGCCATCACCGTAAAATCCTGGTGGTGGACGGTCGTATCGCATTTACCGGCGGGATGAACATCAGTGATGTCTACAACAGCAGTTCCCATTTTGCATCGAGCAGCCAATCATCCGATATTACAGACAACTGGCGGGATACCCATGTGCGCCTGGAAGGGCCGATCGTGGCTGATTTCCAGCACCTGTTTGTCGATTTGTGGAGCAGGTTAAGCGATCAGACAGCTCTTTCAGGACTCAATTATTTCCCTCTTCCGGAACAGGAGGGATCGACTCTTGTGCGGGTAATGGTGACTACCGGCGGGGTAGTTGAATACAAAATATATGAAGTGTATTCGGCCGTCTTTGCCCATGCACGCCGTCGTATATGGGTTACTCAAGGGTACTTTTCTCCCGACCACCGGTTTCTGGAAATCCTCAAAAGCGCTGCACGGCGGGGGGTGGATGTGCGCCTGTTACTGCCCGGACTTACCGATTCATGGCTCACCGTGAGTTCCTCACGTTCGCACTATACCGGCCTTTTAAAGGCTGGAGTCCGAATATTTGAGCGAAAAGACGTGCTCCAGCATGCCAAAACAGCCGTAGTCGACGGTATCTGGTCCACTGTCGGGTCGACCAACCTGGATTACCGAAGTTTTTTTCATTCCAACGAAGCCAATGCCATCATTTATGAACGTAGTTTTGGCAGGCAAATGGAAGAGCTTTTTCTTAAAGACCAGGAACTCAATGAAGAGATCACCTTACAGAGGTGGAAGAAGCGTTCGTAGCCAGCGTTTGAAGGAATCGGTGGGCCGTCTTTTTGAATATTGGCTCTGACCGGAACAGATGAAGCGGCAGGATCTTCACCCTGCAGGTTCTGTTCTTTTTTCTGCTCTCTCCGATGGTCGGGCAAAAACCCAGTTGCATGACATGTAATATGTCTTCCTATCTCTTATGTAGTACTTCCTGGATGTAATTATCATAATGTGCTTGCCCGAAAATATGTGGGTGTGTTATATGTTAGGTGATTCAACCATAGACCGGGAGGTGAATATACGAGTAATGTCCAGGGAATGACCATTCCAAACCATCCAACTCGCCGTTATTTTAAAATAAAGACGTAATGGAGGACCGCCATGACTGCTTATTGCTTTCGTAAAAGGTTGTCCTATGTACTTGCTCAATTTTCCTTGACAACTAAAGTATGTTTGTTCGTCGCACTATTATTTGGACTGTACTTCGCGGTTCAAACGCCTCTGCCATCATATGACAGCCACCAAGACACAGCGAAAATCACTTCAGGTAAAATCAAGAACCAGCTTGCCGGATTAGCTGTCCGGAAGAACAATTCACACCCCTCAAAACCCGATGCCACTTTTTGCATGACCCTCTCCGACATCTACAGTTTGAAAATGTACTTGAATCAAGGCGATAAAGTCGCCACGGCTAAATTATTCGATAGAGGCGCCTGTGCCATAATTAAACCGTGTCCCAATCTTCAAATTATGGAAGAAAAAGGAGATATAGTTCATGTTCGAGGTGAAGGAATAGCACAAAGCCTCTGGACATTCAGGGGGTCGTTTGAAGTAAGCCAGAAATAGTCAGACTCACACCCTTCATCTCGACGACACATCCATGACCAAGTGCCATAGCCACATCATCGATAGGAGCACATCTTTCTTCACGTTAATGACCGTGTACCTTAAAAGCATTCAATTCGGTTATATATGACACATGATCCTCTTTTAACTCGACAAACTCTATTCCAACCCTGAAGCCGTTGTCAAAATTACTGGAGTTTTTCACCACTGCTTTTGAGGTCACTTTTCGTTTCCCGAGAAAAAAACCCACATTAACATGGGCATCATCCTCGATTTTACTATCCACAACAACAGCTAAACCTCGCGGAGATATGTCAAGTAACTTACCTGTTTTACTAAATGTTTTCGAAACTATTTTTACCGGTATAAGCTTCACTTCGAAAAGCCGGTACAAAACGCTATTCGATATTCTTACCCATGCTCTTTTTCCAAGTGGATTTTCCGGTGAATATTCCCAGTCGACCTCAAGATTTTCGAGGGATGGGATATCATCCCAATTTACTTTCTTCATCAAATGAACTACAACTCCGGCACACTTTATATCTGTAAAATTAACCTCTCCAGGAATTTTATATCACTACAGGCAGGAAAACAAGGTTTGCCCTCCATAAACATCTTTTTGACTGTGCCCCACTTCCACTCGGAATTGTTTCGAGTTTGTCACGAAAAGACTGCACTCACCCCTTTTCACGTTGTTGCAGCCACCTATGACCTCTTGCTGTCAGGGCGATAACGCTGGGTCTGGCTGCGAGGCGCATCTGGCTGGGTGCGGTCGATCCAGCTCTGCCAACATGCGCTTGAACGGGTCACGGCGGTTATCGAAGGCAAGCACGTACTGGGGCCATTCCCGTGAGATTCAGGAGGTGCAAAATGCCTTGGCCGCATCGCTTTCATCGAAACAAGTAGGTCGATATTTTAGTTTTTTCGCCGACCAGACATCGATGGCGGATACCAGCCATGGCTTTTGTAATTGTTTTTTTAGATTTACTTGTATTTTTAACTATTTTTATATAAAAATACTCATTTTGTGAAAATCCAATTGAATGAGCTGGACAAAACGACATACAACTATTTTGTTGTAAACAGCTTGAAAAATAACTATTTTAAAAAATTTAAAAGCTATTGTAAGCATTTTTTCAAAATGATAACGATTTTTAGAGGAAAATGACATTGGACACAACACAAAATCGTTTGGCGGGGTACGCTTTCTTGATAGACAAGCATCGGCTAAACGTAATACCAAACTGGCATGCATCATCGGTCAGCCAGACCGGAATGTTACGCTCGAACATTCAGGAAGGCCAAGTCGAGTCTGTCTATCCTCACTCTTATTGGCCGGGGGAGAGCACAGGGGATCATCTCGAATTCGCTTTGAAATACGATGGGGTCAACCTGGGCATCCTCTTAGCCCTTTTCGAGGCAGTCCCAGAAGACGAAATTACAGGATGGATTTCCTCGAAGCCCACGGGAAAATACGCCCGGAGAATCTGGTTTCTGTTTGAATTAATAATCGGCAGAGAGCTCTCTCTGCCCAACCTGGCCAAGGGTAATTATATCGACCTCCTGGAACCGGAGCGTTATTACACTATTACTCCCGGAAGGCGTATACAACGCCAGCGGGTTATCGACAATCTACTGGGAGGACGATCTTTCTGCCCCATCATCCGGCGCACCGACAGACTGGTTGCCATGGAAAGCATCGATCTGCGCCAACGCTGCGAGGAGATCGTTACCGGCTATTCCCCGGAACTGCTCAGAAGAGCCTTGACCTACCTCTACAGCAAGGAGACTAAGTCATCCTTTGAGATAGAGCATGTCAAGCCGAGCGCGTCCCGAATTGAGAAATTCATCGGCCTCCTGGAGATGGCGGAGCATAGAGATTTTTGCGAGAAGCCTTTGCTGATCGATGTCCAGAATCGCATCGTCGATCCCCGCTTCCGCGATGCCGATTACCGTTTGAGCCAAAACTACGTCGGGCAGTCAATTTCCTACCAGAGACAACTCGTTCATTATGTCAGCCCGAAACCCGAGGATCTTGCAGGTCTCATGGATGGCCTGTTCGCTTCCCATCTCATGATGAAGAACGGCGCGGTCCTGGCCGTGATCCATGCCGCTGCGATCTCCTATGGATTTGTCTTCATGCACCCCTTTGAGGATGGAAACGGTCGTATCCACCGATTTCTCATCCACAATATCCTCTTCCTGCGTGGAGCAATTCCAAAAGGCCTTATGTTCCCGGTCTCCGCCGCTATGCTGAAAAACCCGGCGTTGTACGATCAATCTTTGGAATCGTTCTCAACTCCACTGATGCGGCTGGTCGAATATGATTTGGACGACCTCGGCAAAATGACCGTGCCGAGCGACACCGGTCGATGGTACCGCTACATAGACATGACGACCCAGGCCGAAGCGCTGTTTGACTTTGTCGAACTCACCATTAAGCACGAACTGGTTGAGGAACTTAATTTTCTCGCCAGCTACGACAAGACCAAGCAGGCGATTCAGGAAATCGTCGACATGCCCGACCGCCTGATCGATCTTTTTATCCAGCTCTGCTTACAAAGTGGAGGTCACCTTTCCGCTAGAAAACGTGAATCGTATTTCAGTTTTCTGACCGATGATGAGTTGGCCCGCCTGGAAATTGCCGTCCGACAAGGATATGTGAGGGAATAACTCATCCAAGCTTTTCACACCCCAGTATCCAGCCCTCAACCCGAGCCAGTGCCGCCTTCTATGAGCGTCAGCGTTTAATTTATGCGCCAGCGCATAAAAAAACGCGCCAAACGCATAAATTATGTGCTCAAACAATTGTTGGATATATGTAAACGATTGATAACCCCATCTACCACTGAGATATGAAGTATGTTCACTATTCCGAAATAATTTTTTGGAGGCATACCTGAACCCGGATTTGCCGACAAGACCTCTAAGGTCTTTGGGGATTTTGAATCGGAAGACGTAGCCAGAAGGAGTCTGGAACATATAGGCAGGTTGCCTTGAAACGAAAGAACCCATTTTTGTCAGTAATATCAAGTTACTCAACCTATCTGATAATGAAATATTAAATTGCTTGCCTCAATCAGGTGAATATTATTGCTGGAAAGATGTAGAAGGCAATTTGAACTTTTCCAATACCTGATTTCCTTCCGGACCTCACCGGTATGTGTTAAAAAATTTTAGACTGGCTCAAACGGGAAAGAAAATAGCCGAAACAAAAGAGACACTTTCTCTTTAATTTCGGCTATTTAACTGGTGAAGGCGGCGACAGTCATATTACTTGATCAAATGATTGTTATTATTTAATATTTATTTGTGCTCAATTTTAATATACCGCAAAAAATACCGCCACATTTTATTCTTCCCGGATTTCATCAGAGCATTGCTGCCGAGTTCGCCGGCTCCAATGCCCTTGATCAGTACCTCTACTTGATCGGTTACTTGGTCGGTGGTCACTGCCTTACCGATGAATATCGATATCTACCCCTTCCTAGGGTTGTTTCATGCTTCCCGTCGCACCCTCTCGCCTTCATCAGTGATAAGACCGACAAGATATGACCAGAACTCGTCCGGTCTTGGCCCCATTCGCAGCTACGAATTAATGCTGAAGGACAGCAGCTGATCGATCACCGTCGAAGGATTGGGATCACCCTCGGAGGCAATGGTTTCAATCAGGTTGCGCAAATCGGCCTCGGTAAATCCCTCGCGGCGATAGAAGAGATCCAGCAGCAGCGGGTAATACCGGGCAGCGAAACGAAAAAAACTTTGCGGATTGGCAGCCATTACCTTGTAATTTCAGTAAATCTATTTGAACAATTGCAAGTAGTCATAATAGACATACATTTTACCCCGCTTGCCGCCGGTGATTTCTTTCAGAATCCCGAACTGTTCCAAATCGGCAATCAATTTGTAAGCCGAAGCCGGAGAAATGTCCGCCACCTCTCCGACCTTGGCGGCGTCAATCATCGGTCGTTGATACAAATATTGGACAACCTTCTGGGCGTTTGCCGTTCTGCTCCCAAGAGTCTGGATCTGGGCCTCCACTTTTTTTTGCAGTTTGAGGATATTGTCAAAGGTCGTGATCCCGCTTTTCGCGGTTTCGATGATACCTACAAGAAAAAACTTGAACCATTGCAGCAGGTCGTTCTTCTCTCGCACCCGCATAAGATTATCGTAATAGAGGCTGCGATTGCGCTCGAAAAAATCCGACATATACAACACCGGCTGCTTCAATATTCCCTTACTGAACAGGTATAAGGTAATCAGTAAGCGCCCCACCCGGCCATTGCCATCCAGGAACGGATGGATGGTCTCAAACTGGTAATGCACCAAAGCGATCTTCAACAGCTCCGGGAAATAGTGACTGTCGTTATGCAAAAACTTCTCAATATCACTGACAAGGTCGCTGACCGAAGCATGAACCGGTGGCACAAAGACCGCATCGTTGATCGTTGCTCCGCCGATCCAGTTCTGGCTGTGCCTGAAGTCCCCCGGTTGCTTGTGGGTGCCGCGCACGCCTTGCAGCAAGGTCTTGTGGGCCTCCCTGATTAATCGCGCCGAAAAGGGCAAGGTCTGCAACTTGGCAATCGTTTCATGCATCGCCGCCACATAGTTTTGCACCTCTTCCCAGTCATCCCGTTTATCCAGAGCAACATCCTCCTTTTCGAGAAGTGCCTCTTCCATATTGGTCTGGGTGCCTTCAATCTTACTTGATTGGGTGGCCTCCTTCAGCACGTGCATCTTGATGAAGAGGTCGATATTGGGAATATAGTCCGAATACATATCCAGCCGCCCCAATTCCCGATCCGCTTGACCAAGCAACTGAATCAACTCCATATTGTCAAGTCGCCAGGGACGATTGATCGGAGATGGCTGGAAGCTTTTATAATGTCCTTGCTGAATATAACGACCGGATTGAAAGATTTTCATCAGAGCGAACTCATCGTGAAAGTAAAATAAGCTTGGCCTTTATTTTAGATTTTACGCCAAATCTAAAATAACACAAGTCGTTATTTTAGATTTACACGCAGACCGGTGCCCAGATGATGATCTCCCTTTACCCCCCACCACTACCACGCCTCCATGGGGGGGCGGCCATGGCGCTATAGGAGTGAAAATTGCGAAGAACTGGATGATCAGCGGTCTTCAGAGAAAGTATCAATATGTCTGGCTCAGATTTCGGCTTCGTTCATTGATTTTTCAAGGTGTACCGTCCAGTCTTTTTACCGCCGACTTTCTCAACCAGGCCGGCGTCAAGCAGCGGTCGCAACACATCCATTGCCCCTTGCCGGGATACTCCCAGAGCCTGCCAAATCTCTCCGGGGGCCATACTGCCGTGATCGCGCAACAGATGGAGAAGCTGTTCCTGCCGTGGGCGCAGGACTAGTTTTTCCGAAGACTTCACTTGTAACGATTGGATACGCAGCCAGGCCTGCTCAAGCGTTTTTCGCAATCCCTCTGCACAGTATTCCAGCCAGGCTGTCATATCTTCTCCGGCATGGCGCACCCCCGCCAACGCGGCATAATACCTTGGCCGATCTTCCCAGTAGTATTCATCCACCGAAAAAATGTGATGGGTGTCAAAGCCACGTCGATACAGCTCCCACAAGGCAAGCGCTCGACCGGTGCGGCCGTTGCCATCGGCAAAGGGATGGATGGCCTCGAAGCGATAATGGAGAATGGCCGAGCTGAGGACCGGCGAGTGTTGTAGCGCGGCCGTGTTCCACCATTCCAGCAATTCAAACATCAAGCCCGAAACGGCAGCCGGTGCAGGAGGGAGATACTGCCCGACCCGCACACCAATGTTGCGATATCGCCCGGCCTCGCCCTGGTCCATCACTTCTCCCGCCAGAATCCGGTGCAGCTCGAAGATGTCTTCATGATGGAGCGGAGTTTTTGCCGCGTTTTTTTCCAGGTAGCGCAGTCCGGCAAAATAATTGAGGACTTCCCGTTTATGTCGTGGACCGGATGACGACAACTCTCGGCCTTCCTCCAGGGCGCGAACCTGCTCAAGGGTTAGCGGGTTCCCTTCGATGGCTGTCGAGGCATGGACATTGCGGGTGCGGGTGTCTTTCTGCAGGGCGGGAATCCAGACGAGATCCACGACAGCGCTTTGAATCCTCTCGCGCAGAGCTGCTATTTGCTCAACTTCGGCCAGCAGTTGCGGGGAAATTATGAATTGAGGGATATAGGTCATGGGAAAAACCTATTCGAAAGTCAAGTGTAAGTCAAGTTTTCTGTCAAGCTCTTCGAAAGATGACCAGTCTTCACTACCCACCTTGCCCGCTGTTGCATTCAATACAACGAAGATGCCACAAGATATCAACGGGCCCACATAAGTGGATCGGGACAGGCGGTACAAAAACCGCTCCATGGCGTAATACCGAAGCAGCTCATTAAATGGCCTTTTGTCACTCTTGGGCCGATTGAGGAGTCGTTGCCGGGCCCGACTCTTCAATCTGGAAACATTGTTCAATCCCTCGCTTGAGAGCCGCCTGGAGGGTAGCCATGGTATACCGGTCGAGGCATCGACAGAATCTTCATGGGCATGTTGCGCTATGGCCGCCCGGCCCCGGACTTTTCCCGTTCCAATACAACCTCTGTTGTTCTGCAGTTAAGCAGCAGTGAAGGGGATATGGATTTCCTGGAGATTGTTCTGCGCGAAGAAGAACGAACCGGCAGGGCCATGCCCCTCGACAGCCTGATTGCATTGTCCAGACTACGGACAGAGCGCCGACTGGCCATCCCCGATCTTGTTCCATAACGAGCTGAGGTAATGGAACTGTGCCGTATTACCAAGGACCAGGCTTATAAGGTCCTGAACCGGTAGAAAAAGAATGGGAAAATAAGGCTGAAAGGAGAACGCAAATCGCCTTTTATGAGCGTCAGTGTTAATATATGCGCCGGCGCATAAAAATACGCGCCAAGCGCATAAATTATGCGCAATCACGATATGGGAAAGCAGGATGGAAGCATGAATAGAAAGCTCACAATACGGCTGAAGCCGCCCCAAGGGACGGCTTCGAATGCTCTTTTTACCCATGACAAACGAGCCTTTTCATGAAATATCAGGATGATACCGACACCCATAACGAATAAGGAGGGTGCCATGTTGAAGGCACTAAAAAAATACGAATTTGAGCCTGATTACGCTACATCCCATGGGGCCACATTGCTGGAAGTCATGGAATCCTTGGAGATGACCCAGAAAGAGCTGGCGGTAAGAACGGGGTTGACCGAGCGAACCTTGCCCCGCATTTTCAAAGGCAATCAACCGATCTCCCACGAGACCGCTAATCGGTTGGAATCAGTTACCCAAGTGCCGGCTGGAATGTGGAACAATCTCGAAGCGCAGTATCGTGAACAACTTGCCAAGCTTGAGGAAAGACAGCGACTTGATGCGGAAAAAACATGGCTCAAAACCATTCCCACCTGACCGGCAACTGGCATGTTTTTCGACATCTGACCAGAAAACTCGAATGGAGAGATTGATTTCGCAAGGCTATCATAATCTATACACATAATTACCCCTGACCAACACCTTGGTAAATGGATGGTTGAACTGCCGGACGGTTTACTGCAACAAGAACTTTCCCGTTCTTTCCCCTTACTCCAGGAAGTATCCCTACATCACAAATGGGTGTTAGAGTTTCAAATAAATAGTTTGACAAAGAGACAGTTTTCGGTATTGGAAAGTGCTGCTCTTGGGGCGAGAAGTGAGAAAGAAAAAGGGGCGACCAAATGAATGGTCGCCCCTTTTTGTACTCTTATACTACCGACCGTTTACCGACCGGACTGACAGCTACTAACTGCTTGATTTTATTACATAAAAATGGTGGAGGCGGCGGGAGTCGAACATTTGCCCGACCATGGCTCCCCTCAAGGTGTTGAAGATACTGATATTACTTGGCTGATCCGTTTCAATTCATCTTCACGTGTGTACAGTCTGTGGACATAAAAACTAGCCTGAATTTGGCGAGGTGTCAACTACCGATTTTCAGAGAATTTGCCATATTTGAAGCAGCAGTTGTATGTGGGCTTTTACCCCCAGGTAGCTTGTGAGTCATCTCAAAAACCTACACTGCCTCACTCCCCCTTTTCGAGGAAATCAGATACTTCTTATCAATTAGATATTTTGGCTAATTCTATTCTCTTAATCGTAATCTCGCTGCCGGGGTCGCAATCTCCGAAATAAATGGTAAAGCGTATCTTTTTCTGGATATCCAAAGAAGTAAACTTTTGCAGCAATTCATTATTGCCAGGTTTCAGTGAAAATTCACAGTATTCCGGGCTCTGCGCGTTCCTATCTGAGGACGCATCACGGAAAAGGTGGAATTTCGCCCGGACGTCACAAGCCTTGTTAGATTGAGCAGATAAACTGACTTGGTATATTTGGTTCGGTTCAAGAGTATGACCATAGCTAAAAGCTTGGATGTAATAAAATGCGTTTCCTGGATCATCGATATTTATGTGAAGAGATTTACTTGATAAATCTACTTCAGCGTCAGCAGTTGGGTGAACGTAAGGTCTTTCCCAATCAGATGCCATGAGATTCACTGAAATGTACTGATTTGCTTGAGACGCCTTCCGCGTATTTATATTAGGCGAGGAAGAGGGTGGTGCGTTTGGAATGGTTGACTGGTTTGATGATGTACCATGCGATGCTTTCACAGTCTGCGCTGACGCAATAGGGAGTGACGCATTAACAACTGTAGAGTTCGAGTTCAATAATGTTTCCGCCAAGACATCCAAAACCCTCAATTTGCATTCCATTGTATTCTTTCGGGCTGAGGCTAAGTCCGCCTGGAGTACACCTTCATATTCAGAATTTTGGTACTTTCCTGCACTCTCAAAACCAAGATCAAGAATCTTAGATAATAGTGACTTCAACTCCCCCTTCGCACTACTATTGAGTTCCATTGAACTGGAATTACCTTTAACTGGTACAGCTTCGCAGAGTCTGTCTGCAAAATCTCCAATTATGATCAAAGCCTCTTTATTATGCTGAAGATCCTCAGCTTTAAGTGAGTTGGGTAAAATAAGAAAAATCGTAAAGGCAAACAAAGCAGTTGATTTTTTCAAGCCACATCCTCCCTATGAGTATGTTCACCTTAGCAATAGATAGGTGCATATTGCTGCAACCTCTCTATTCCCTAACTTATTTGAACAATTATCAATACAACTTTTAGCTATATTAAATATTTTTGCTTACTGCAAGCAAAAGCCTTAGGATGTTCCATTTTGGATAATTTGGACAAAATTTTGAAGGACTAGATGTAGTAGCGTGTTGAGTTGTTAACCCCCAGTGGGGACGTTTCCTTTCAGCATCTCCCTTTATTCTTCCATCAAATTGAGAAAATCTCGGACCGAATCCATCCTCCTATTCAGAAGGTTCCGGTTCAATGGAAGAACAGGGAATCCAATTCGGTAAAATTGGCAGAAATTTCTGAAGGCCCAATGCCTTACGCTCGCCACGAGTTACCCCCCTGTGAGTGGTGCTTTGCCCCTCTCCTTGATCAATGACACCCTGCGGTGAGGTTGGATGCTTCCCCTGTTTGGTCTGTTGCTCTGACTCCTTCGGTCGATCTCTTCGGGGTGACCAGGATGGCAATAAGGATACAAGATCAAACTACCCTCGTTGACCACTGCCACCTCCAAAAGAAAGAGGCGCGATCAGTGCCAGCTTTTAAGAAAAAAAGAGACCGGTCAAAGGCACAACTTCATGTATGCGTCCTTGATCTCGTCGGCCTGAATACACAGGTAATCCAGTGTCTGCCGTTGCGTCGAATGATTGAACATAACCATGAGTTCTGGGATGGACGTATTCAACTGGACTCGCTGATGGTAGCCGAAGGTCTTCCTCAGGGTATGACTGCCGTAGTTGCCGGGGAGGTTGATGGTCTTGCACCATGTCTTTACGAGGCGATTGACGGACTGAACAGTGAGGACTCCTCTTTGACTCTTGAACAGACGGTCCTCGTCTTCCAGGGTCCGCCCTTGAGGAGACCTCAGCCAATACTGTATGCCCTCGACAGCCGATTCATTCAAAGTGATCCGGCGACCCTTCCCGGTCTTCTTCTCCTTCAGGACAAGCTCTTCACCGGCCTTCAGGTCTCTCACCTGCCCGACAGTAATCGATAGCAGATCGGATGCCCTGAGGTTGGTGTTGATGCCGAGGACGAACAGGCAGTAGTCTCTCGGCTTGTCCGCCTTCAGCATCTTCTTGATGGTGTTGATGTCCTTGAGGGACTTGATCGGATCGACCTTGATCTGATCGCCTTCTTTCGGATGGTTTGGGTTCTTGCATTCCATGGTGTCTCTCTCCCATTTGGTATGGTCTCAACTCGCTAACTATTGACGTTATTACACCAAATGATAGCATTAACGCAAGAGCCATTTTAGACGGAAAGACTAGAATTCATTCATCATGTTGATTTTACGTGAAAGATGATGAACGAGCACTCGTTAACTTTCTCATGATAGTTAACGAGACTGACCACTGCCCCCTCCGAAGGCTAAAGCAATTTTCGGATGAAAGGGCGGCACCCAACCACAGCCCCCTTTTTAGTCAGAAGGAATCTTGGACTAAAAGCATTCCCGTCTCCAGATTCACCACCCACGAGACCTCTCGGGGGGGCACCCAAGGTTCCCTTGCTGCCTTGAGTAAAAGCTGGATCGCCACCAGCCGTCCATCTCCAACCCGAGAGGATCTCTTCTCAGCAAGGACCACAGCACAAACCATATGCACCACAGGAGATTCCTTTGCCGCATCTAGCGGTACGGGGAGAGGTGCGTTTAATCGCCGGAGTTCCCGGCAACACCAAAGTAAGGAAAAATAATGTCTAAACAAGGAATTACTGTAATCGATGCCGTCATGGGGACCGGGAAAAGTACCTGGATCATTGAGCAAATCATTGCCCATCCCGGCGAAAAGTATGTGGTAGTTGTGCCTCTACTGACTGAGGTAGAACGCTACAGGGACAAGTTGGCCGAACACAGGGCAACTTTCGCCCCAGAATCAATCGGCAAACAGACGACAAAAGCTGAGGCATTCAAGAGCATGTTGGCCGAAGGAACCGGAGTTATCATCACAACACATTCGCTGTTCAGTTCATGGGATGCCGAGTGCTTCACGCATATCGCCAAACATGGATACCATGGCGTACTTGATGAGACTGTTGCACTCGTGGAAGAAACGGATATCTCTGAGCATGACTATCAGATGCTCCTGAGTTCTGGATATATCGAGGAACACGCCATTGACGGGAAGGATAACCTCATAGCCATTACCGATACAGCGAGAACACCGGAATATGTAGGGCAGTTCAATAAGTTCGTCAGGCATGCCCAAAGGAACAATCTCGTGAAAGTCAATGGTGCTATGTATATCAGGACAATCAAGCCTGAAAGCCTCACGTCATTCAAGAGTTGCTTTGTTCTCACCTACATGTTTCCTGGTTCAGAGATGGACTGTTGGCTCCGCCTGTATGGCCTGGAAGCTTCATTGAAAACTCTGAAAGAAGATGAGATCACCGGCACACGCACCTTGGTAGACCACCTTGGGGAATACTCAGGCATGGAATTCTTGGACCTCATCACCTTGGTAGACACCCCGACGATGAACGCTGTAGGCAGGAAGGGGAGAAAGCAGGGTACTCCACTTTCCAATGAATGGTTCCATAAGGCAACAGCCGGTGAGCAGAAGCAATTGCAGAACAACTTGGCAAACATGGCACATCATATGACAAGACGCTTTGCCAGGGATGTCATAGGGGACACCACTTCACACCATGGATATTATTTCATGTGGTCTGCCAAGCTGGAGATCCGGGAAGCGATGGAGAAGAAGTTACCATATCGGCGAATACCGACGAAAGCATTGAGTCCTTTCGGTGATAACCATAAGGAAAGAGATACTGACCGTGAGATCTTTGTGGCCTACAATCAACGAGCAACAAACGACTACGCACACAAGGGATGTCTGGCCTATTTGACCGCGCCGTTCCTGAGAGTCCCGATAAGCAACTTCTTTGCTGCCTGTGGATTGAAATTTGATGGAACACTCTTCATGCTTTCGACACTTTTACAATGGGTATGGCGGTCACGGATCAGGAGCAGGGAGGAGATATTGCTGTACGTCCCCTCAGAACCTCTTCGAGACCTGTTTAAACGGTGGCTTTCAGGTGGTTTAACTGTCAGGCTTTAGAGGCTTTGCAGGCTAAATCCTGCAAACTTGCATTTTTATATTGCGATATCGGATAGTTATACTTGAATACGTTAAAAGAAACTCTTGGATATACCGGACTGTCAGCGGCGGCCTGATAATGTTCTTGGAGAGGCGGTTTGAAAATGCGTAGCCTCTCTTCTTCATTTTCTTAAAAAGAGAAAATGTAACACCTCTTCTTCCCCTTCCTTTTTTGTTCTTTTTGCTT
>Ga0209643_1000513_pt1 | contig 67126 bp, 58 predicted proteins | sample AutmiccBRH37_all_FD_187383 | JGI IMG/M metagenome (GOLD analysis project Ga0209643, IMG submission 187383) | Deep subsurface microbial communities from Mt. Terri, Switzerland - Autotrophic microbial communities BRH/37_all (SPAdes) (version 2) | ecosystem: Environmental > Aquatic > Deep... | reverse complement strand
TTTGTCTTGCCATAAAAATATCCTCCTGAATTAATATTTATCTTAACATTAATCCAAGAGGATTCTCCACCGGTTTACACAAAATATTTTACACTACCTAAAAAATCAGCTCCACATCAAACGTGTGGAACTGATTTTTTTAATAAAAACCTTCTTTTGCGATTTTCTTTATGTAGTTATAATATTTCCTGATCAGCTTCTTAAACTCCTGGTCTGACAACTCATTGAATCTTGCCACCCCGTCTTCATAAAGATCCTCATAAATCAGGTCACAGTAATCATCATCTTCCTTATGCATTTGCTTGTAACGCTTTTCCAGATGATATTCAAAATCCATACTGTAAGATATCCCATCAATCTTCCCATCAAGGAATTCCTTTGTCATCTCCATCATAAAATCAATATTAGGCAGTTTCACTTTGCAGCTCTCCTTTTTCGGCTTCGCTAAATCCGGTTTTTTGTATTTTGAATGTAAGTTGCATTTTTTCAGACCAAGGCAGATATTCGTCCAGTACCGAACAGTCTTTTGCTAAATCAAGATTAGGCAACTCACGGAATACGTGTTCCAGATATTTATAAGGATCAAGATTATTAGCGGTCGCTGTATTCATTACACTGAACACAGTAGCTGTTGCAACCGCACCATCCACTGAATCCGAAAACAAGGAGTTCTTTCTTGTAAGAGCCACGGGTTTCACGGCTATCTCGCTCAAATTATTTGATAAGGGAATCCTTCCATCAAGGAACCTTAAGGAACCTTGGGTGCCAGGCACGACGTTTAGACGGTTATTGAATTATAAATAGCCTTCTGGTATTATGTAAGTAACATAGTATCAGGAGGTTATTTTTATGGGGAGGCCGTGGAGGGAAGAATATAAGGGTGGAATTTATCACGTAATTGCACGAGGTAACAATAAAGAGTATATATTCAAGGAAAGCATTGATAAAGGATATTTCATCAAGCAGCTGAAGGAGACGATAGAAGGAATGAACTACCGTATATTCGGATATGTCTTGATGGACAATCACTATCACATGCTGATACAGACAATGGATAAGAAGCTTCAGGAGATAATGCATCAGATCAACAACAAATACAGCAAGTATTTCAATGGAAAATATAAGAGAGTAGGGCATGTATTCCAGGGCAGATATAAAGCGACGCTGGTGCAGGATGAGAGATATCTTATATGGGTATTGAGGTACATACATCAAAATCCGGTACAAGCGGGTATATGCCAGACTGTCAGCGAATACACGTGGAGCAGTGATAGCTTTTACAGAAAGGGAATCAAAGGTTTTGTAAATGTGGATATAGTGCTTAGTATGCTGGATGCTGATAGAAATGAGGCAGAGAAAAAATATAAGAAGCTAATGTCTGAAATAGAGGAAAAGGACTATGCAGAAGAGAAAACAATCGGGGATGAAGCATACCAGCTTATGTGTTTAAGCAGGAGAAAATCAGAGGACAGAAAGCGATTGGATGAACTACTAATAGAAACAGGAATTAGTGATGAAGATTATACCTTGGTAAAATCGGGATCGAGGAAAAGAGGGCTGACAAAATATAAGCTGGAATATGCCAGAGCAGCGGCAGCTTTGAAATACACATATAAGGAAATTGCGCATAACATAAACATAACAGAAAGTTCGATAAAAGATATGATTTATAAAAACGAAGGAGCAAATGAATAACCGTCTAAACGTCGTGCCTGGCACTTATTCACTAAGCTCGCTCCATTCTTCATACAACAAATCAAGCCCGTTTTTCAGCTTTACTTGCTCATCATGAAGCTCCTCGCATCTCACATGGTCTGTGAACACTTCAGGAGTTTCCAGCAAAGAAGCTATTGCTTTAATCCGTTCCTCAGACTGTGCGATCTCCATTTCAACTGTCTCGAGCCTTTTCTGCTGTCTTCGGAGGTTGGATTTTTCTTCCTTTTGCTTCAGCCAATCATTTTTATTGGGGGTGGCTGCATCGGAATCCTCAATCTGCTGGTCCTCTGCGCTGCTCTCCAGCTTGCTCCTCTTATAGACATAATAGGAGTAGTTGCCGTTGTATTGCATGCAGATATCCTGCTTAAGCTCTATAATTTTTGTAGCCACCTTGTTCAGGAAATACCTGTCATGGGAAACCAGCAGTATTGTACCCGGATAGTTGGCCAAAGCACTTTCCAGAACTTCCTTGGATAATATATCCAAGTGGTTGGTAGGCTCATCCATAAGAAGGAAGTTTGATTTGGAGAGCATGAGCTTTAAAAGGGCTATCCTGCTTCTCTCACCGCCGCTGAGCTTGCTGATTTCCTTGAATATATCCTCTCCCGGGAACAAGAATGAGGCCAACTTGGTACGAAGCTCAGTCTGATTCAACTGAGGGTATTCATCCCATATTTCATCAATTACAGTATTGTTGTAATTCAAGCTTTCCTGCTCCTGATCGTAGTAACCGATAATAACATTTGTTCCAAGCCGTACATGACCGGAATCAGCTTCTGATGTGCCGGCAATTATCTTAAGCATTGTAGTTTTGCCGATTCCGTTGGGCCCCAACAATGCGACCTTTTCCCCGCGTTTAACCTCAAAGCTGGCATCCGAAAAAAGCTGTTTATCAAAAGCCTTGGATAGGTTTTCTACAGTCAGAACATCATTTCCGCTCCTGATTCCGGGCTCAAACCTGATGCCTATATTCTTTGGGAGTGCATCGGGCTTGTCGATTCTTTCAATACGGTCAAGAGCTTTCTCTCTGCTTTCAGCCTGCTTTATGCTTTTTTCCCTGTTATATTGCCTGAATCTGGCTATTATTGCTTCTTGCCGGGTAATTTCCTTTTGCTGCTCAGCATAATCCTTTAACTGGATTTCTCTCTGCTGCTGCTTCTTTTCTATATATTTTGAGTAATTGCCGTTATATTCCCTGAGAGTTCTGTTTTCAATCTCAAAGGTTCTGTTGGTAACCATATCAAGGAAGTAGCGGTCGTGAGATACAATAAGTGCCGAGCATCTAAGGTTTTTGAGGTATTCCTCCAGCCACTCCACAGACTGTATATCCAAATAATTGGTTGGTTCATCCAGAAGCAGGATATTAAAATTTTGCAGAAGAACCTTTCCCAAAGCAACTCTTGTCTTCTGGCCTCCACTGAGAATGGAAACCGGTTTGTCATAATCATCAACCGAAAAGCCAAGGCCTTTAAGCACACCCTTTATTTGGCTTTTGTAGCCAAAACCGTTGCTGCTCTTATATTCCTCCTGTAAATTTGCATATATTCCAAGCAGCGGCTCCACAGCTCCATTATCTTTAGAATTACCCAGGCTGCTGATTTTTAGCTCCAAGTCCTGAATAGCCTTTTCCATTTGAATAAGATGGGTAAAAACGGTCATCATCTCATCCCATATCGTATTAGATGATTCATAGCTGAAATCCTGGGACATGTAGCCTATTCTAATATTTTTACTGATGAATATATCCCCTTCATCCCGGTCAAGATCTCCTGTGATCATCTTGAAAAGGGTTGACTTTCCTGCTCCATTGACACCCACAATCCCTACCTTGTCATTTTCCTGCACAGTGAAGGTAACACCCTCAAGGATCACATCTATCCCATAACTTTTTTTTATATCCTTACCTGAAAGTATTATCATAAATACGTCCTCCGTAATAAAAACATCGTATACAGCATTGGAATTATTAATCGTACAACACATATTTTATCAGAGTTCAATGGGGTTTGTACATAGTACTAAAAATAACAAAGATATGTAATTTCTTGACAATGTCTATAGTATATAATAAAATTAATTTACTAAACTATGAATGCAAAGGGAACAGGTTATGTTAATATATTAACAATAACCGGGATCACAATTGTTCCAAATCGGATATTTGGACAAATTTCAATAGTTAGGAGTAGATAAGATGGAAAGATTCAGCAACATATCTATGGCGGTAGTTAGAAGACTTCCTAAATATCACAGGTATTTGGGTGATTTATTGTACAATGATATAAGGCGGGTATCATCTCAAGAGCTTAGCCGTATCACAGGCTTTACGGCATCTCAGATAAGACAGGATCTGAATTGCTTTGGAGGCTTCGGGCAGCAGGGATATGGCTATAATGTGGATGAGCTTCATAGGGAGATCGGTAAGATACTTGGCCTGGACAGGACCTATAAGACTATTATCATTGGCGCAGGTAACGTGGGAAGAGCTATAGCCAACTATACTTTCTTTGAAGAAAGCGGCTTCAAGCTATGTGGAATGTTTGACAATAGTTCAAAAAAAATAGGCGACACAGTAAAAGATCTCAAGGTATTGCCAATTGAGGATATTGAAGAATTCATTAAAGAAAACAGTATAGAAATTGGTATTCTATGCACACCCAAGGATGGCGCACAGAAGATTGCTGAAATATTAATGAAGTGTGGTATAAAGGGGATATGGAATTTTGCCCCTGTCGACCTTAAGCTGGACAGCAACGTCATTATAGAAAATGTTCACTTGAGTGAAAGCTTATTTACTATATCATATCTGCTCAAGGAGCAAGATGAGATGAAAAGGAAGAAAAAGTAGGAATTGCTTTGGAAAGGTTTTCCCGGAAAAGGGAAATTAGTAAAGAGACGTCATGTGATGATCATGCGTCTCTTTACTAATTTCTGTTGCGCGTTACGCGTTTCGAGTTGCGCGATTCAAGAAATTTCTTCGAAGCCTTGACTGGATTCCCGAATCTCGCATCTCGTATCTTATTCATTTTCCTGTTTCAAATCCTTAGAAATATGATAGAATATATCGTATATAGTTATATTACAGTCATTGGGGGTATAGCCGTGAAGGTTTACGCACTTATTGGGCAAAGCGGCACCGGGAAGAGCTACAAGGCTTTTATGGTTGCAAAAGACAGGGATATAGGATATATAATTGATGATGGGCTTTTAATAGGCGGTACGAGAGTTTTGGCAGGTCAGTCGGCGAAGAGGGAAAACACTCGTATAGCATCGGTCAGAAGAGCACTTTTTCATGATCCCGAGCATAGGGAGAAGGTCAAGAATGCATTGGAGGAGCTTAAGCCGGAAAAGCTTCTTGTTATAGGCACCTCCCTCAAAATGGTGCAGGAAATCAGTCAAGCCCTTGGATTTTCAGAATTTCATGAGATACTGCATATTGAAGATGTTTCGACAGAAAAGGAAATAGAGCTGGCCAGAAAATCACGCAGCGAGGATGGTAAGCATGTCATACCGGTGCCTACCTTTGAAGTCAAAAAGGATTTTTCCGGTTATTTTATAGATTCTCTTAAGATATTCAGTAAAAAGGATCGTTTTTCGGACATAGTTGAAAAGACCATTATAAGGCCGACCTTCAGCTACCTGGGGAAGTATGAGCTTTCGAAAGCTGCTCTTGTGCAGATTATAGGCATTTGTGTATCAAAGGTGGAGCGGATAAACAAGATTATGAGGGTCAGGATAGAGAACAGGCCTGATGGAGTAATTATTGACCTTGATTTATCAATTAAGCTGATTACAAGGATTGACCTTATGGTAGTAGATCTTCAGAAAAAGCTGGTGGAAGAAATAGAATACATGACGGGTCTGAATGTATTAAGCATAAATGTGACAGTAAAGACTATAACGACGTGATAAAGATTGGGTATTCCTGTTGGGACGGTTGCGCGTTACGAGTTGCGGGTGTTCGGGACAGTGCTTCGAAGCCCAGTTTTTGTATGCGCGAAACACGAAACGCGAAACCCGTAACCAAATGAAATTTTATTCGAAGGAGTATCTATATGAAGATTACAGAAGTCGAGAACGGATTAATACTTGAAGATTTAACGGCTTTTGATGCCAGGCATATATTTGAATGCGGTCAATGCTTCCGTTGGGCAAAGGAAGAAGACGGAAGCTATACCGGAATTGCCTTTGGCAGAGTACTCAATGTCAGGTCTGATTATGACAAGGGAATGGTGATGCTGGACAATACCAGCCTTAAGGAATTTCAGGACATATGGTTTGAATATTTCGACCTTGGAAGGGATTATGGGGTTATAAAAGAAACACTTTCCAGGGACCCTGTTCTTGATATGGCTATTAAGTATGGAAGGGGTATCAGGATACTTAAGCAGGAGCCCTGGGAGCTTTTGATATCTTATATTATGTCAGCCAATAACAGTATACCGATGATAGCAAGAAGCATAGGCCTGCTGTCTGAAATGTATGGCAGCCAGGTTCACTACAAGGGAAAAGCATATTATACCTTCCCAACCCCCGAAGAGCTTTATTCGGCTGGTATAGAGGGGATATCCCTATGCAGAGCGGGGTTCAGATGCAAATACATATTGCAGGCTGCAGCAATGGTCAACGCAGGGGAAACAAGGCTGGAGGAGATTGCTGCTCTAGGCATTGATAATGCAAGGAAAGAGCTTATGAAGATTCCGGGAGTGGGGCCAAAGGTGGCAGATTGTATAATGCTTTTTTCAATGCAAAAATATAAGGCTTATCCCGTGGATGTATGGGTAAAAAGAGTTACTGAGTATTTCTTCCTTGGAAGAGATGTCAAAATGAAAGAGATACAGCACTTTGCAGAAGAGAAATTTGGAGATATGGCAGGCTTTGCGCAAGAGTATCTTTTCTATTATGCAAGAGAATCAAAGATAAATCCGGATAAAAGGATTTAAAAGATGCGAGATACGAGATTCGAGATGCGAGGAAAGCAGGGGTATTCCTTGTAGGTTCAGGTACGGGTAACACGGAACACACAGCTGGGGAGAATATTATGATATTTAAATGATGTTCGGTAATCATGTAAATTACGAGGAGTTGATATTATGATTTTATTAGGTTCTATAGCAAATGTGGCAACAATAATAATTGGAGGAATAACAGGAAGCATTCTTAAAAGAGGACTTTCAGAGCGCTTCAGCAGCTTGATTATTTCAGCCTTGGGCCTGCTTACTGTAGCCATAGGGATAATGTTCGCAGTCAAGTCTCAAAATATTATGGTTGTTGTATTCAGTCTGGTACTTGGAGCAATAATGGGTGAATGGATTAACATTGAGAAAAGGATGAATGATTTGGGAGATTTTGTCCAGGACAAGCTTAAATCGAAGGAAGGCAGTTTTTCACAGGGCTTTGTGACAGCCAGTCTTCTTTTCTGCGTAGGCTCCATGGCAATAATGGGAGCATTGCAGAGTGGGCTCATGAAGGATCATAGTATATTATATGCAAAATCGATAATGGATGGAGTCATAGCAGTTGTTTTTGCTTCCACTCTGGGCATCGGAGTAGCTTTGTCCTTCCTGCCTGTGTTAATATACCAGGGTTCTATTACTATGCTGTCTTCGGTTGTGGCTCCATATCTCAGTGAGGCTGTAATGACGGAAATGACAGCAACAGGGGGAATACTTCTTATGGGAGTGGGTATCAGCGTACTGGAAATCAGGAAGATAAAGGTCGGCAATATGCTTCCGGCAATATTCCTGCCTATATTGTTCATGTTGTTTATGAAATAAAAGATACGAGATGCGAGATGCGAGATGCGAGATATGAGGGTTTAAGCAGGACTTCGAAGATTTTCCTGTAAAATACTCGTATCTAGAATCTCGCATCTCGCATCTTTTTTAAAATATTGAGAAAATAGTATAAATATAGAGGAATATTAATATAATACTAAATATTGGCTGATATTTGATGCATATGGCTGATTTTGGCCTGTATGGGTATTTGATAATGTAATTCCCATTAATTATTATAATAAGTGTAATTAGCACTCAACTTGAGTGAGTGCTAATAAGAAAAAGTACATAATATTTTTAATAAGAATTTTTAAGGAGGGTAATGCATGAACATCAAACCACTAGGTGACAGAGTCATCATCAGAGTTATCGAGAGTGAAGAAACAACAAAGAGCGGTATAGTACTTCCGGGTACTGCAAAGGAAAAGCCGATGCAGGGTGAAGTGCTGGCAGTAGGTTCAGGAGAAATGGTGGATGGTAAGAAGATCCCATTGGAACTAAAGGTCGGAGACAAGGTCATATACTCAAAGTATGCCGGAACAGAAGTAAAGACGGATGGCAATGAGTATTTGATCGTGAGACAGAACGACGTTTTAGCAGTAATTGAATAATAGGAGGGAATTATAGATGGCAAAACAGATCAGATATGCAGAAGATGCAAGACGTGCACTTGAAAGTGGTGTAAATCAGCTTGCAAATACAGTTAAAATAACATTGGGACCAAAGGGCAGAAACGTAGTTCTGGATAAGAAGTTCGGTTCACCCGTTATCACCAATGACGGTGTTACTATAGCAAAGGAAATAGAGCTTGAGGACCCATTTGAAAATATGGGAGCACAGCTTGTTAAAGAAGTTGCTACAAAGACAAACGATGTAGCAGGTGATGGTACCACTACAGCAACACTTCTTGCACAGGCAATCATAAGAGAAGGGCTCAAGAACGTTGCGGCAGGCGCAAATCCAATGATAATAAAAAGAGGTATCAACAAAGCTGTAGATACAGCGGTTGAAGAACTCAAGAAGACTTCAAGACCAATAGAAAGCAAGTCAGCTATTGCACAGGTTGCTTCTATTTCTGCAGCTGATGAGACAATAGGAGAGCTTATTGCAGAAGCTATGGAAAAAGTAGGCAAGGATGGAGTTATCACAGTTGAAGAATCCAATACCTTCGGAACCACTCTTGATGTTGTTGAAGGTATGCAGTTTGACAGAGGCTGCATCTCACTGTACATGGTTACTGATACAGAGAAGATGGAAGCTGTGCTTGAGGATCCATATATACTCATTACAGACAAAAAGATTTCAAACGTACAGGAACTGCTTCCAATCCTTGAGCAGATAGTTCAGCAGGGTAAGAAGCTCCTTATAATAGCTGAGGATGTTGAAGGCGAAGCGTTATCAACATTGATCGTCAATAAGCTCAGAGGCACATTCACCTGCGTGGCTGTAAAAGCACCAGGCTTTGGCGATAGAAGAAAAGCAATGCTTGAGGATATAGCTACACTCACAAATGGCCAGGTTATATCAGAAGAACTGGGCTTGGATCTTAAGGAAACACAGCTGAGCCAGTTGGGTAGAGCAAGACAGGTTAAAGTTCAGAAGGAAAACACAATCATCGTTGATGGTGCAGGAGAGGCTAGTGCAATTAAAGACAGAATCAAAATGATAAAAGCCCAGATAGAAGACACTACTTCCGACTTTGACAGGGAAAAGCTTCAGGAAAGACTTGCAAAGCTTTCCGGCGGTGTAGCAGTAATCAAGGTTGGTGCCGCTACAGAGACAGAGCTGAAGGAGAGAAAGCACAGAATTGAAGACGCGCTTGCAGCAACTAGGGCAGCAGTAGAAGAAGGTATAGTAGCCGGTGGCGGAACTGCTCTTGCAAATACAATCAAAGCTGTAGAAGCACTGATTGCAGGATCAGAAGGCGATGAGAAGACAGGTGTCAAGATAGTTAAGAGAGCCTTGGAAGAGCCGGTCAGACAGATTGCAGAAAATGCAGGCTTAGAGGGTTCGGTAGTAATAGAAAAAGTTATGGCAAGCAAGCCTGGAATTGGCTTCGATGCTTTACGCGAAGAATATATAGACATGATTCAGGCTGGTATAGTTGACCCGACAAAGGTTACCAGATCTGCACTCCAGAATGCAGCTTCTGTTGCAGCTTTACTGCTTACTACAGAAAGCGTAGTTGCGGACCTGCCTGAGAAAGAAAAGCCGATGATGCCAGGTGGCGGCATGGGCGGAGACATGATGTATTAATACAGGACTTAGAGGTTTGAAAAAAGCTGTGGCTATTACTTTAGCCACAGCTTTTCAAATTCATTTTGCGGCAAGGGCTTACTGAAGTAGTACCCTTGTATTATTTTACAGCCTCTATTCTTGAGAGCTTCATACTGCTCCTTTGTTTCAACACCCTCTGCAGTTACGTTCAGCTTCAGATTGCGGCCCATTGCAAGTATGGTTGAAACAATTGCGGCATTTTTGGGATTCTCATTAATATCATATATAAAGCTGCGGTCTATTTTCAAAGTAGTTATTGCAAAATTCTTAAGATAATTCAGAGAAGAATAACCGGTTCCAAAATCATCAAGAGCTATGCGTATTCCCATTTTCTTGAGCTTTTCCAGAATGGAGGTTATATATTCATGATTCTTTACTGCAACGCTTTCGGTAATCTCAAGCTCTAAATATTCCGGCGAGAGGCCTGTTTCTGAAAGAATCCCGGAAACCATATCAATGAAATCCTCTTGTATAAGCTGCACAGCGGATAAGTTGACCGACACATAAATAGGCTTGAAGCCTGCATCCTGCCAGAGCTTGTTCTGCATACAAGCTGTATAAAGGACCCATCTCCCTATAAGTATTATCAACCCGTTAGCTTCGGAAATAGGAATGAATTTAAGTGGACTTATCATACCAAGCTCAGGATGGTTCCATCTGATAAGGGCTTCGCAGCCGATTATTTCTTTAGACTCAGTATCTATCTGAGGTTGATAGTGTATGGAAAACTCACCGTTATCCAAGGCGTGATGCATACTGCTGTCCAGATTCAGCTGTTCCAGAAGCCGCGCATTCATTGACGGGTCATAGAGCTCATAATTGTCACGGCCTTTTCGTTTTGCTTTTTGCATTGCCGAAAATGCATTCTTGAATAAACTGTCGCTGCTTTCTCCGTCTTCAGGGTAGAAGGCCATTCCTATGCAGGCTGTAATATAAAACCTATGTTCATCTATATACCAGGGCTGCTTGATGACATCCCTGACCTCATTGGAGAGCTTTACGACTTCATTCTTTTGCTCGAAATTTTTAAATAGAATTGCGAATCTGTCCTCACCCATGTGAGAAACAATGTAGTCATGATCCGTAAGATAGCTGATTTTTTCAGCCAGGCTTTTCAGAAGCTTATCCCCTGCAGTATGGCCTAAAGTGTTGTTTATGCTCTCGAATTTATCTATATCAAGTATCATAATAGCCAGTTTGGTATTTTCACGGGCAGCTTTTTTCAGCTCCATATCAAGGCTTGTATTGAACAGCGTTCTGTTGGGAAGCCGTGTTAGAGCATCATAATAGGTCAGGCTGCTTATAGTATCCATCATTTTATTAAAGCTTCTTGCTGCATCTCCGATTTCATCATCGGTATCAATTTCCGATCTGACTGTAAGATCTCCGGCTGCTGCTTTACCGAGGACATTTTTCAGATTGATTATTGGATCTGAGATACTCTTTGCTACCAGCAGCCCCATAATTGCTGCGATTATCAATCCAATCAATCCTATAAATATAAATCTGATACTTGCATACTTTATCGGGTCATGCCAATAATCTACAGGTGTTTTGATTACAAGCTTCCATCCGTTGGTATAGGGTATCTCCTGATAATAATTCATACTTGAAATGCCGTTAAGAGTGTATTGTATGCTGCCATTTTTGTTGTTCAGTATATAGGAAGATTTATTAACAAGGTCTTTTTCAACGACATTTGATTCAACAGTGATATTCTCTTTCATAATGTGATTTTCATTTGGATGTGCAATTACAAGTCCGTTTCTATCAATTATGTATGTATATGAGCCGAGATAGTCATATCTCAGGTTTGCGATTATTTTAGAAAACTTGATAAGATTGATTGCACCGCCCATTACACCTACAACCTTACCGTCATTATTCCTTATAGGTGCAGCTACAATAGAGACTTGATTTCCGGTGGTTCTTGAAATGAGAGGGTCTGATACAACTATCCTGCCTGACATGGCAGCTTTGAAATAATCCCGATCTTTTGCATAGTTACTGCTCTCAAGAGTTGTCCTATAATAACCATCCTCACTGACAACAAAAAAATGGTCATATACATCAAGACTTCCTTTGATCTCATCCTGTAGATACTTTTTTGTCAATTCCCAGTCCATTGTAGCTACTACAGGACAGTTTGCATACATTTCTATCTCTTTCATCCTCTCATGGAACCAGTTTCCAACGATATCAGAGTATAGCCCGGCATTTTTCATGCTATTTTGGTCTATTACATTTTTCAAAGTGGCTTCCGCCAGATTTTCAGACATGATGGTAAAAAGTACGGATTCCAGTACGCATATAGCCAGTATCATCACCAGAATCTTGAACATTATACTTCTGCTCTTGATTTTAAACATCCCAGGCCCTCCTCTGATACGAACAAGATTATGTATGCTGGTACAGTGAATACTACTAATAGAGACTGCGGGTAAATGCCATCTATGACAAATTATATCAAATATTGACATGGATATCTATACTCAAATCTATTATTGAGGAAGCAGCATTTTTCTGAATCATCATCAAGAGTTATATTTATTGTATAGACAACAATAATAGTAGATAGTAAAATTAATACGAGGTGATACCATGAATGAAAAGAATAAAAAGGAAGCTCAGGGTGTAGGAGAATTAACCCACATAAATGAAAAAGGCTATGCCAGAATGGTGGATGTGTCTGAAAAAGAAGAAAGCATCAGAGAGGCTATAGCAAGAGGCTCTGTCTATATGAAAAGAGACACTTTAAAGGCTATAGCAGAAGGCAGGATAAAAAAGGGTGACGTGCTGTCGGTGGCTCAGGTAGGTGGTATAATGGGTGCCAAGTCGACTTCGGATATAATACCTATGTGCCATAATGTCAATATATATGGTGCAGATATAGAATTCCAGGCGGATTTAGAGAACTCCAAGCTTGACATTGAAGCAGTTGTTAAGACTGTAGGTGTTACAGGAGTCGAAATGGAGGCATTGACGGCAGTATCTGTAGCAGCATTGACCATATATGACATGTGTAAGGCCATTGACAAGTTCATGGTGATAAGCGACATACATCTTGTACATAAAAGAGGCGGCAAATCAGGAGAATTCAATTTCAGCGAAAAGCTGCATGACAGCATCAACAATACAAAATGCTGACACGGAAAATACAGGCAGGAGATGAGAAATAATGGATGGATTCAGCGTAGGAATCATAACAGTCAGCGATAAGGGTTCCAGAGGGGAAAGAACAGATGCCTCAGGTCCGGCTATTGAGGAAATGATAAAGCAGATAGGGGGCAGGACTGAGAAGTATGTTATAGTCCCCGATGAGAAGCAGGATATAAAGAATGAGATTATAAATATGTCAGACAAGCTTGGGTTGGATCTGGTACTGACAACGGGGGGCACCGGTTTTTCCAAAAGAGATGTGACTCCCGAAGCAACTCTGGAAGTAATTGAAAGACATGTGCCGGGGATACCTGAGGCAATGCGGGCAAGAAGCATGCTGGTTACTCCCAAGGCAATGCTATCCAGGGCTCAGGCGGGCATAAGGAAACAAACGCTGATTATAAATCTTCCGGGAAGCCCTAAGGGGGTAAGAGAGAATCTTGAGGTAATATTGCCGGCACTGAAGCATGGAATTGAGATACTGACAGGTCAAGCTTCGGAGTGCGGGGGGAAATAAGTCACTAGTCGCTAGACACTAGTCGCTAGATTAGGGCAGGGCTTCGAAGGCTGGGCTAAGCCTATGCCCATAAGGAATACCCAAAAATCTAGAGACTAGAGACTAGAGACTAAAACATCCGTGCCCATCCGTGTAAAAGAGCCGTGTGCCTCCGTGTTACCCGTTCCAGGACCATAAGAAATACCCGAGCTTCTCGTATCTCGTATCTCGTATCTATATTTATTTTCTGTAATTACCATAAGTTAGCCCGAAGATGATTGACAAATATTCTACAATGTAATATATTATAATAGAAAAGTGAATATCTCTGAGCTTAGGACTCCTGTGGATTTTGCTATGGAGCTTAAGCCGATAGGGTATTACGGGAAACTGTAATGCCTCCCATTGTGGAAAGGAGTTAATATATACAGTTCTGTGTTTTTTATAGATACAGTATTATTACTTGATGTCTCCTTCCATAAATGGAAAGGAGATTTTTTATTTATTATATTACATAAGAATTAGAGCGAGGGGGAAACTCAAAATGGAGACAGTTAATATTACAATTGACGGTATTAAAACCCAAGTGCCCAAGAATTATACCGTGCTTGAAGCTGCCAGGTCACTGAACATAAATATACCTACCTTGTGCTTTCTCAAAGGCCTTAATGAAGTTGGGGCATGCAGAATATGCGTGGTCGAGGTTCAGGGAGCCAGAACATTGCAGGCTTCATGTGTACAGCCCGTAGCAGAGGGAATGGTAGTAAAGACCAACTCTCCTGATGTTTTGGAGGCAAGAAAGACAATACTGGACCTTATTCTGGCAAGGCATGAAAGAGAATGTCTTACCTGTTCAAGGAACTTAAACTGTGAGCTTCAGAAGCTTTGTGAAGAAATGGGAATTGAGAAGATAACCTATGAAGGTGAAAAGATAAGATATGAATTGGATGAAGCATCCCCTGCCATTGTAAGGGACCAGAACAAATGTGTGCTTTGCGGCAGATGTGTTGCTGTATGCAAGAAGGTGCAGAATACAGGCGCCATAGATTTTGTGAACAGAGGAGTAAGTACTATTGTTGCTACCCCCTATAACAAGGGTCTTGCAGAAATAAACTGCATAAACTGCGGTCAGTGCATCAAGGTATGTCCGGTAGGGGCATTAAAGGAAAAAGACGATACAGGCAAGGTATGGAAGGCTATAGGGGACCAGACCAGGCATGTCGTTGTGCAGACTGCTCCGGCAGTAAGAGTCGCCTTGGGTGAAGAGTTTGGCATGCCAATCGGTTCAAATGTAGAGGGCAAAATGATAACAGCACTGAAAAGACTGGGCTTTGACAAGGTGTTTGACACTAACTTTGCAGCTGATCTGACAATACTTGAAGAGGGTACGGAGCTTCTTAACAGGATTAATAACGGTGGAAAGCTCCCACTTATTACATCCTGTTCGCCAGGGTGGATAAAGTTCTGCGAGCACAATTATCATGAATTTATTGAGAATCTTTCCTCCTGCAAGTCGCCGCAGCAGATGTTCGGAGCTGTAGCAAAATCCTACTATGCACAGAAGGTAGGCATTGATCCCAAGGATATATTTGTTGTATCAATCATGCCGTGTACAGCCAAGAAGTATGAAGCGGGCAGGGAAGAGCTTAAGGTAGACGGACTGCAGGATGTTGATGCGGTTCTTACTACAAGAGAGCTGGCAAAAATGATAAAGCGGGCAGGAATAGATTTTAAGGCTGTAGGCGATGGAGAATATGACAGCATAATGGGAGACTCCACAGGGGCAGGTGTAATCTTCGGAGCAACAGGGGGAGTGATGGAAGCCGCACTCAGAACAGTTGCGGATATATTAACAGGACAGGATATCAAGGAGATTGAGTACACCCCTGTAAGAGGAATGGAAGGCATAAAGGAAGCTTCAGTGAATATAAATGGAATGGATATAAAGGTTGCAGTTGCTCATGGTACAGGAAATGCAGCAAAGCTTCTTGATAATATAAAGAGCGGAGAAGCAAATTACCACTTTATTGAGGTGATGGGATGCCCCGGTGGCTGCATAAACGGCGGGGGACAACCTATAATAATGGATAAAGAAGAGGATAAAGAGGTAAAGAAGCTTAGGGCACAGGGTTTATACTCCATTGACAGGGAAAGAAAACTCAGAAAGTCCCATGAAAACCGGGAAGTAAAAAGGCTTTATGAAGAGTATCTTGGAAAGCCTAACAGCCATGAAGCCCACCATTTGCTTCACACTTGCTATACCAGGAGAAACAGGGTTTAGAAGAAAAAATTAACATAAGAGATTGTAAAAATATATAGATAAAAGTCAGTTGCAGCAGAAAACGGCTTCAACAGGCTTTTCTTTTTTTGGGCAAAATAGATTGACGATATTTTAACAATCATGTATTATAGTATTGGAAGTCCGATGGACATATTTTATTAAATTATCATATATAAGATTTACTTATTACTATATAGGGGGAGAGCTTATGAAAATGCTTAATGTTACGATTGACGGAATCAGTACAAAAGTGCCCGAAGGAACTACCGTCATGGAAGCCGCTGCTCAGCTTGGCATTGATATTCCCGCACTGTGCTATCTGAAAGGTGTCAATGAAGTAGGAGCATGCAGAATTTGCGTAGTCGAGGTCAAAGGCGCAAGATCACTGCAGGCATCCTGTGTGCTTCCTGTGTCGGAAGGTATGGAGGTGCAGACTGAGAGTCCAAGCGTCGTGTCAGCCAGAAAGGAAATACTGAAGCTTATTCTTGCAAATCATCCCAATGATTGTCTAACCTGCAACAAAGCAGGTGAATGCAAGCTTCAGGAATATGCTTACAGATATGATGAAAAATTCGTTGAGCATAACGGGATGCGTAAAAATTATGACATAGACACTACAAATCCATATGTATACAGGGATAACAACAAGTGCATTCTTTGCGGAAGATGTGTCAGCACATGCTCCAAGGTGCCGGAGAGGGCTGTACTGGCATTCGGCAACAGAGGCTTCAATACTACTGTAATAGCTGACAATGATTTGTCAATGGGCGAATCCAATTGTGTATCCTGTGGAAGGTGCATCAGTGTATGTCCGGTAGGGGCATTGTTAGACAGCAGGGCAATGGATGCCGCAAGGACATGGGAGCTTGAGAAGGAAGAAGTAAAATGTGCGGTTTGTGATTATGGATGTGATTTCCAGCTGCTGAAGAAAAATGATAAGGTTGTAGCTGTCAGAGCTCAAGGAGCTGGTGAAGGCAGGCCGCTTTGTCTGAAAGGCAGATTAACCGTTGATTTGACTTATAATGATAAGCCCAAGACTCCGTATATAAAGAAGGACGGAGAATTCGTAGAAGCTTCATGGCCCGAAGTACTGGGTCTTGATAAAATACTTGGAAAGATTTAATATATAAAAATGACTTTTGTTAAAGTATAATAACTATTAAGGAAGTTATTAATAAAGCTCGTTTAGATCACAGGAAAGATTAAACTGTAATGAATGCTTCTATTCGTTTTAAATAATATTGTGTAAAGGGTGGTTTGTATGGTGAACTTGACAATTAACGGACAGCAAGTGCAGGTTGAGAATAACACCACCTTGCTTCAAGCAACAGAAAAACTGGGTATAAGTATACCTACGTTTTGCTACGACAAGCGTCTTACAGGACATGGTGCTTGCCGGATCTGTGTTGTTGAAGTAAAGGGTGCCAGGGCTCTTCAGACTGCATGTACTGTACCTGCTGCAGAGGGAATGGTGGTGGAGACTCACTCGCCGGATGTAATTGCAGCACGGAGAGAAATATTAAAGCTTATGATTGAGAATCATCCCCTTGATTGCCTGACCTGTGAGAAATCAGGAAAGTGCAAGCTACAGGATTACTGCTATGAATATGATGTAAAAGATGGTGGCTACAATGGGGAGAAAAAGAACTACCCTATTGATGACAGCAATCCGTTCTTTACATTGGATAGGAACAAATGCATAATGTGCGGAAAATGCATAAGGGTAGACAATGAGCTCCAGTGTACCGGAGCCATTAATTTCAACGATAGAGGCTTTGATACCCATGTAGGGGTTCCTTATGAGAGGGATTTTGAACACTCAACCTGTGTGTCCTGCGGGAACTGCGTATCCATATGTCCGGTTGGAGCATTGATGCCCAAGCACCCGGAAAAGTTCAGGACATGGGAGCTCAGGAAGGTACAGACTACCTGCTCCTACTGCGGCGTAGGCTGTCAGATGGAGCTGATAATGAAAGGCAATAAGGTAGTGGGAGTTGAACCCGTAGATGTAGATCCTAACAATGGACTTCTCTGTGTAAAGGGTAAGTTTGGCTATAAGTTCATAGACCATCCGGATAGGCTTAAAACACCCCTTGTTAAGAAGGATGGAAAATTCGTTGAAGCTACTTGGGACGAAGCATATCATCTCATTGCAGAAAAAATGCTTGAAACCAAAGAAAAGTATGGTGCTGATGCCTTGGGAGCATTTTCATCTGCAAGATGCACCAACGAGGAAAATTATCTGCTTCAGAAGCTGATGAGAGGGGTGATCGGCACAAATAATATTGACCATTGTGCCCGTCTCTGACATGCTCCTACGGTTGCAGGTCTTGCAGCCACATTAGGAAGCGGAGCTATGACTAACAGCATCAATGAAGTAACAGATGCCGATACAATATTTATAATAGGCTCCAATACAACAGAGAACCATCCTGTTATTGGAGCAAAGATAAAGCAGGCCGGAAGAAAGGGCGCAAATATCATTGTTGCCGACCCGAGAGAAGTTGATCTTGCCAAAGATGCAGACGTTTTCCTCAGGATAAATCCGGGAACGAATGTTGCTCTTATAAACGGCATGATGAATGTAATACTTGAAGAAGGACTGCAGGATAAGGAGTTTATTGCTGAAAGAACAGAAAACTTCGAAGAACTGGAGAAAGCAGTAAAAGACTACACTCCGGATAAAGCAGCTTCTATTTGCGGAGTTGAAGCAGAGGACATAAGAAAGGCAGCCAGGCTGTATGCAAAGGCTGACAAAGCAAGTATCATATACTGCATGGGCATAACCCAGCATACAACCGGTGTCAATAATGTAATGTCAACCTCCAACCTTGCAATGCTCTGTGGTAATTTCGGCAAGGATTCTACAGGCGTAAATCCTTTAAGAGGGCAGAACAATGTTCAGGGTGCCTGCGATATGGGCGCTCTGCCGGCAACCTACCCGGGATACCAGCCGGTCACAAAGCCTGAAGTGAAGGAGAAATTTGAGAAAGCCTGGGGAGTTGAGCTCTCACCAAAGGCTGGGCTGACAATACCTGAAATGATGGATGGAGCAGGAAAGGGTGATATAAAATTCCTGTATATTATGGGAGAAAATCCAATGGTTTCCGACCCTGATACCAACCATGTAAGACACTCTCTGGAGCATACCGGCTTTCTGGTGGTACAGGATATATTCCTTACCGAAACAGCTGAGCTGGCAGATGTAGTACTTCCGGCGGCAGTATTTGCTGAAAAGGATGGTACCTTCTCCAATACCGAAAGAAGAGTACAGAGAGTCAGAAAGGCAGTTGAACCTGCAGGAGAAGCAAAGCCGGACTGGATTATAATCATGGAGCTTATGAACATCCTGGGTTATAGTAAGAAGTATAAGCATCCTTCTGAGATAATGGACGAGATTGGAACTGTCACACCTTCTTATGCAGGAATAGACTACAACAGGCTGGAGAATGAAGGGATACAGTGGCCATGTCCTGCAAAGGATCATCTTGGCACCAAATATCTGCACAAGGGCACCTTCTCAAGGGGCAAGGGTTTGTTCAAGGGTATCGGGCATAAAGCTCCTGCTGAGCAGGCTGATGGGGAATATCCATTTGTACTTACAACAGGCCGTGTTCTGTACCATTATCATACAGGCACGATGACAAGGAAAGTCAAAGGCTTGAATGAGAAGGTTCCGGGCAGTTATATAGAAATAAACCCTGCAGCAGCAGAAAAGCTTGGAGTGAATGACGGAGAAATGCTCAAGGTGACTTCGCGAAGAGGCAGCATCAATGTCAAGGCGAAAGTAAGCAGCAGAGTAAAAGGAAATATAGTTTTCGTACCCTTCCACTTTGCTGAAGCCGCAGCAAATACTTTGACAAATGGAGCACTTGATCCGGGCTGCAAAACTCCTGAGCTGAAGGTATGCGCAGTAGCGATCAGCAAGTAACCAAAAAGAATATTAAATCCCATACCAATATATTTTAGTATGGGATTTTTTATTTACCCTTCAGAAGTAATAAAAGCATTAAGGTGAAAGTATATTTAAGTAAATGCAAGTAGAGGGGTAGTGTAATGGGATCAATTATGAGAAGTAAGGAGATGAAAGCGGCAATAGGCCTGATGATATTGGTGATGTTTCTATTTGTATTTATAGAACAGCCGGGGGGAGTCCGGGGAGTTTTTTTTGGCGTAAATGAGGTTGAAGATCTAACTGATTCCATACATCAGATATTCCGCAACAGAAACAATGCAATAGTAAGTGGAGACCTGAAGCTTATTGAATCCTTGTATGACAAAAGTACCAAGTACGGGGTTTGGGCTCACCAGCATGAATTGACAAAGGTAAAATACATACATAACTGGGAGCAAAGACAGGGAGTAAAATTCACTGACATCATACCAACAGTAAAAATAAGAAGCATAAAGCCAAAGGGTGAGAAATATACAGTTAACCTGCTTTGCGGGACAGAGTACAAATACATATATGAGAATGAGCCGGGCAAAGTAAACAGCTTCAGGATAGGAACCTACCATGTACTTGACCTGTTATACAAGGATGAGGCCTGGATAATAACGAGAGAGTGGTATAAGGATCCTTTTGAAGACTCCCTGAATCTGGGGAAAATAAAGGTTGATTCAATAAATCAGTACATATCCACCCATGCTGCAAGGGACCTGTCCGATATAAACGAAAGACGGAAGAGCGCAGTGGAGTATGCTGAAAAGTATTGTGGTGCTGCCAGCGAAGAAAAGTATGATTTCAAGTACAACAAAAAATACAGGAACTATAATTCCCAGGGTGGTGACTGTGCAAACTTTGCATCTCAAGTATTGTATGAGGGCGGAAAGTTCAGGAAAAATCACATGTGGAATTATAACGGCAGTGGAGCGACCCGGGCATGGCTCAATGCGGACGGTTTTAAGAGCTATATGCTTCACAGCGGCAGAGCTTCACTTATTGCCTATGGAAATTATGAAAAGGCATACAAAGCTTCTTACAAGCTCCTGCCGGGGGATTTTGTTGCTTATGAGAAAAATGGGGATATCACGCATATATCAGTAGTAACCGGTGCCGATTCAAAGGGATACTCACTGGTAACCTGCCACAATACCGACAGGAACAATGTACCCTGGGATCTGGGCTGGAGCAGCAGCAAGATCAAGTTCTGGCTGGTGCGGGTGCACTATTAGAAGTTCAATGAGCTTCTAATTTTTCTTTTTGCCTGCAACATTTTCTCTTCCTGTTCATAATCTGTATTAATTGCATGATAACGAAACTCAGTTATATAGGAGGAGCATTATGTGTGGATTTGTAGGATGGATCAATACAGAAAGAGACTTGATGAATGAAAGGGAAACTATAGTAAAAATGACAGCGGTCTTAAGCAGGAGAGGGCCTGATGACTCGGGAATACACATGTCTGGGAATGCACTGTTGGGCCACAGGCGGTTAGTGGTTGTCGACCCCGAAGGCGGAGGACAGCCTATGACACATTGGGTAGGGGACAACAGCTACACACTGGTATATAACGGAGAGCTATACAATACCGATGAACTTAGGACTGAGCTGAGTGCCAGGGGTCACCGTTTCAAGTCTTACTCAGACACTGAGGTACTGCTTGTTTCATATGTGGAATGGGGTGCAGACTGCTTAAAAAGGTTAAACGGAATTTATGCCTTCGGAATATGGGACAAAAATAACAGAACCCTGTTTGCTGCCAGAGATCCTCTGGGGGTAAAACCGTTATTCTATACACAAGTGAAGGGTTCTTTAATCTTTGGTTCAGAAATAAAAGCACTTCTGGCATATCCTGAGGTGGAACCGGTACTGGATGAAACGGGTATAGTGGAGATATTCGGTCTGGGGCCTGCAAGGTCTCCGGGATGCGGTGTATTCAGGGACATAAAGGAGATACCTCCGGCCCATTGCATGACATATAACTCCCGGGGCATCAAGCTGGAACAATACTGGCAGCTTAGAGCAGCACCCCACTCTGATGATTTGGATACAACGGTGGAAAAGACCAGAGGATTGCTGATAGATGCGATTGAAAGGCAAATGGTATCCGATGTGCCTGTATGCACTTTTCTTTCAGGAGGTCTTGATTCAAGTGCAATTTCTGCGGTTGCCGCCGGCTATTTCAGAGAGCATGGGAAGGGTGCACTAAATACCTATGCCATTGACTATGTGGATAATGAACTGTTTTTTAAGGAGGATGACTACCAGCCCAATTCAGACAGTCACTGGGCCGATAAAATGTCGGAATTCATAGGAAGCAGCCACAAAACGATATATATCAATACTTCAGACCTTGTGTCCGCACTCAAGGAAGCAGTGCTTGCAAATGACCTTCCCGGAATGGCTGATATTGATTCTTCACTATTCCTTTTCTGTAAGGAGGTCCGAAGAGATGCAACGGTGGCCATATCCGGGGAGTGTGCAGATGAGATATTCGGGGGCTATCCCTGGTATACAAGGCAGGAGCTTATTAACAGCAGCACTTTCCCTTGGTCTGAGGCTGTTCAGGAGCGTAAGAGCATACTGTCAGGTGAGTTTCAAAGTCTTGCCCTGGAAGACTATATCCAGGAAAAATACCATGGTACGCTTAAGGAAGTGCCAAGACTTGAAGGAGAGAGTAAAGAGGAGTCCCGGATGAGGGAAATGTTCTACCTGAACCTCAAATGGCAAATGATAACATTATTGAACAGAAAAGACCGGATGAGCATGTCCAATAGCCTTGAGGTCAGGGTTCCCTTTGCTGATTATAGAATTGTAGAATACGCTTACAATATACCTTGGAGCATCAAATACTGCGACCAGAGGGAAAAGGGCCTCTTAAGGAGGGCACTCAAAGGAATATTGCCCGATAATATACTGAAAAGGAAAAAGAGTCCCTATCCAAAGACGCACAATCCTGAATATCTGAAAGCAGTTCAGAATAGGATGACTGAAATAATGGCTGATTCAGAGTCGCCTCTTCTGCAATTGGTAAATGTTAAAGCAGTTGACGAGATTGTCAAGAGCGGCGGTATAGCCTTTGGAAAGCCATGGTACGGGCAACTGATGAGAGGACCGCAGCTTCTGGCTTACCTTATTCAGATAGATACATGGATGAGGGAGTACAAGGTGAAAATCAAGTAGTTCACTTCAAAGTATACTGCCTCCTTTTCGACCTGGGAATTGACTCTTAATTGTGAGAAATTTGTATTATATATTGGATAAGGTGCCGGTAATAGCATAATTTGATATAAAGTTTTTATAATCTGTGGACAGGTTTCAGCACTCTTTTTTCACAAGCACATATATAATATATATGTGTTGAATTTGGGGGTGAGGGTATTGAAAGTATTTGCCGCGGTTATAACATGTATTATATTTATCTCAATGCCTTTGAAACCGGGCAGAGATACCGTATATCCGGAATTGCAGGAATACAGGGAAGAGCTAAAAGACTATATAAGCATACTGAAGACAGAGATTGCTGACAAAGAAACCGAATTGGAAGGTCTGGATGAGGAGCTGAGCAAGCTGGAAGAAGAGCACAGCAGACTGCTTGCGGAGAGTATCAGAATCAAAGAACGCATCGATAGCCTGACTCAGACCGAACATGAATAGATGGCCTGTTATGTTCTTATGCAAGCAGCCATGTCATAGCTAAGGTATGGTTATACCGCGCTATACATGGCTGCTCTGCAGTCTAAATAAACAGTTGCATATCCGATTCCAGTGCATCCTTTAGATAATCCTTGGCTTCTATTACCTCAAGCTCAGGAATCATTTCCTCCTGCTTGAGACCCATTACTTCCATTGAAAGCTTGCAGCCATAGAACTTCACATCTTTTTTCCTTGCTGCCTTTAGAAAGTCAATTACATGAGGAGTCTTATCATCATCCATCATTTCAAGCAGCATTTTTTTTCCTATACCTGCCATGTTCATTTTAGAAAGGGGCAGTGTCTCAGGGCCCTTCGGAGTAATTGCTCCGAACATTTTCTCATACATGCTCTTATCCTCCGCAGTAATCTTCCCGGGATCCCTGACCAGGAACAGCCCCCAGAATGCAAAAAACAAAGTCACATCTACCTGCATTTCCCTTGCTGTATTTGCAAGCAGCAGTGCAGCCAGAGCCTTATCATATTCACCACTGAACATGAGTATATTCATCCGTTTGTTCAAAAAACTATACCTCCCTATTGCCGGTTGTAGATTATTAGTATTCTATCCGGAAATCAGGGAAGTAATACATAAAAGGACAATGGGAGGTATCAGTCACTAGTCTCTAGACTTTAGTCGCTAGGCTAGAGTAAGGCTCTGTACGTAGGGAACGCATTTCATGCGTTCCGCCTTATCTTCGGAGCCCAGCTTTAACTCTAGCGACTAGCGACTAATGACTAGAGACTGCTGTATCTCTCAAGATACAGCTCCTTGTTGGCTGATATTTCGCAGAGCTTTTGTACCAGCACATCTATCTCATCATAGTTGTTGTAAAGCCCAAAGCTGAGCCTGATCATTCCGGGATGAGGAAGGGATGAGTTTCTTATACGCTTTCTTATTTCATTTCGGGGTATTTTCATAAGCTTTTGAACATAAGGCTGTGCGCAGAAGCAACCGCTCCTTACTGCGATACCCGACTCTGCGGACAAAGCAGCAGCTACGATCTGATGATGCAAGCTGTCAATATTAAAGGGTATTATTCCAACCTTGTCTCTTATATCACTATCACAGTACAGCTGTATTCCGGGTACTGCCGAAAGCTTGGCAAGGGCATATTCGGCAAGGCTGCACTCGTAGGCTTCCAGATTCTCCATTCCTATGGAGCCGAGTATTTTGATTGCTTCAGAAAGAGCAACAACACCCATGATATTCGGAGTGCCTGCTTCATCCTTGTGAGGTGGCTCCGCCCATTTTACAAGATCATGGGTGACAATATCTATGGTGCCCCCGCCCCTGTATTCGGGCGCTCCCTTTTCAAAATCATGCTCAGGGCCTATAAGCACTCCAGCCCCAAAGGGTGCATACATTTTATGTGCGGAAAATGCCATGTAGTCTATGTGCCGGTTGGAGCTGTCAGGCTTCATATCCACACAGGAATGACCGATAAGCTGAGCTGCATCCACCATGAGTTTGGCATCGTATTTATGGACAAGCTCTGCAATATCATGTATAGGATTCTTATAGCCGGTGACATTGGAAGCTCCTGTGACAGTAACCAATGCAAGCTCTTTTTTATATTTTCGGAGTTTCTTTTCCAGATCGTGCATTGAAAGCCTTCCGGTATCATCTACTCTGATATAATCTACGTCATATTTGTTACGCCAGGGCAAATCATTGGAATGATGCTCCATATGGGTGGAAAGTATGACACTATGCTTATTCTTGCGATAAAGCCTATAGGAAAGCTTATTTATTGCTTCAGAGGTGTTTTTTACAAAAACTACTGTATTGTCTGAATCAGCTTTGACAAAATTCCTGATTGTATCCCTGGACTTTTCATATATCTCTGAAGAGTATTGAGATTTATAGCCTGTTCCTCTATGTATAGAGGAATACCAAGGTGCAAAGCTCACTACTGACTGGAGCACAGATGAAAAGGGCGGAGTTGTGGCGGCGTTGTCAAAATTTATAGAAGTGACCATCTGACCATTGGAAAGTGGTATTTGGGTTTCTGCACCGACAATCAGTTTTCTGTAGCTTGCATTATATTTTGTAAACATTCGTTTCACCCGCCAAATAATATTTCTATTCATTCTATTCGGCAGGCCTGAAATATGTGTAAGGCCAAGGAAAGTTCCAAATTATTGCATGGCAGATAGTTCCATTGAAAATATGGTATTTATTATGTAAACTAAAAGCATGCTGTACTGCAGCCGATGCTACATAAACAACTTGGCTGAATCCTGATTTTTTAAGGAGCGGGGGATTTTTTCCGGGGTGAATAGGATTAAGCAATGCAGCTTTTCCTTAGGGCATGCTCTTTGTCCGAATCCGTCAACTAACCTCGTAAGCCGGAAGAGGAGAGCAAATGAGGAGAAGCAAGCTTTTTATTTTTTTGCTGGTGTTAGTTTTTTCTTTAACATCAGCCACCTTCGCAGATACATTGAAGAACGGGAGTAAGGGAGCGGAGGTTACAAAACTCCAGACACAGCTGAAGAAGCTGGGTTACTTCAGCAGTAATGCTACAGGTTACTACGGGAGTATAACGCAAGCAGCAGTAAAGAAATTTCAGGCGGGTAAGGGTATTGCAGTTGATGGCATTGTAGGCTCACAAACGTCAAAACTTATTTTCGATAATAGGACAAGCAGCAGAAGCTCAACAAGCAATGCGCAGAGTGCCGCTGCAAAGGAAACCCTTAAAAAGACTCAGACGATACTAAGGCAAATGGGCCTGTATAAAGGAAAAATTGATGGAATAAACGGTAAACAGACAGCAGCAGCAGTAAAAGAGTTTCAGGGAAAAAACAACATGAATACAACAGGCGTTATTGACAAAGAAACAGAGACAAAAATTCTCAACTATTATACCACTGCAGCTGTAAGCAGTAGAGGTGGCAGCACCGCATCAAAGGGACAGGCTTCAAGAATAGAGGCAGTTAACGCAGACAAGGAAGAAGTACAGCTGGCGAAAGTAGATGAAGCTGCAGCTGAGGCTGAAATCAAGGTTGAAGCAGACAGTATGGCAGCTTCTGAAGGTGAAGAGGAAATCCAAGAGCCGGAAGAGGATATAAGTGAAGAACCTGTTAAAGCGGACAGCAAGAGTAAAATTGAAGTGCTGGACTGGTGGACTGAAGCTAATAAGGTCTTTGCAAGAGGAAGTAATGCAAAGGTTATTGATGTCAGAACCGGCAAGAGTTTTAACATAAAGAGGACATATGGAGGCAATCATGCTGACTGTGAAACCCTCACAAAAGAGGATACAAAAATAATGAAAGAGATTTGGGGGGACAGTTTTAATTGGAGCAGAAGACCGGTGATTGTCGAAATCAACGGAAGACTATTAGCTGCTTCAATGGCTGGAATGCCCCATGCAGGCCTTGACAGCAAACCTACCAATGCAGTAGTCAGCGGCAGAAGCCAGGGTTACGGACGGGGAGTCAACCTTGATGCAGTTAAGAATAACAATATGGACGGACATTTTGATATACACTTTAAGAACAGCAGAACCCACGGCACGAATAAAGTTGATGCAGCACATCAAAAAGCCATAAAAGAGGCTGCTGCAGCAAAGCTTTAATTGAATGGCACGGCGCAGTACGGTATGCCGGATACAATTGATTGTATCCGGCTTTTTATTGTTTCCGTTATTTTGGGCCTTCGAAGCTCATATAAATAAATAGAGTATTATGGGGGGATTGCATTGAAAAGACTTGTACGGATTATCACAATAGCGGCTCTTATTACATCATTTTTTTTAATGATGTACGCAAATAAAAGACAGACTGTTCAAACTGATTATATACTCCAGGAAAAGACATGCATGGGAGAATACAATGATACCAAAGGTCTTTTCATTTTCATAGATCTTACAAAGCATACACTGTTTCTTTTCAAGGACGGAAAGCAGATAGAGAAGTACAATATAGCAATAGGCACAAAGGAAAATCCATCCCCTATAGGAGTATTCAGGATTATTGAGAAGGGTCGCTGGGGTAAGAGCTTTGGCGGCAGGTGGATGGGTTTGAATGTACCCTGGGGGATTTATGGGATACATGGGACTACAAAGCCGGGCAGCATAGGAAGGGCGGCGTCCCACGGCTGTATAAGAATGCGTAATACGGATGTAGCTAAACTGTATGATGTGGTAATAAAAGGGACTATTGTAGAAATATATGGAGGTCCCTTCGGGCCGTTTGGAAAAGGCTTTAGAGAGCTGCGCCCCGGTGATACAGGAGCCGATGTCATGGAGGTACAAAAAAATTTGAAGCTAAAGGGATATTATAAAGGCTATTTAAGTGGTTATTATGATGTGGATATGGAAAAGGCCCTGAACAGCTTCCAAAAAGCCGGAAATCTTCCAATCAGCAATATTATAGATATTAAAATGTATAAAAAGCTTGGAATAATACTGGAGGAATAAGTCGATTTATGTCATGGGATTTTATGTCGTTAATTGTATGACGAAGTTCATTGAAATAACTCAGTTGCTGTGGAATAATAATATTAGTTGTTCTATATGCTTTGCATTAAAAAAATGATACATCTTTTTATTATTATTTGATTTGTTTTGTCCGGGAGTGTTGTAGATGAGCAGAAGATCATTATTTTTTGAAGTTGCATTAACCTTTGCCATTAGTGGCTTTTTCCTATTTCTGTTAATTAACGGAAGCAGCCAGGCAAAGGCTTTTTTTGATAATTCAGCTGCGCTGTATCAGATTAAGAAAAGCCTGGTATGGGCGGTAGCCATATTCTGCTTGCTTATATTGGTTATTGCCAGAATAATAGTAGCTGTAAATGTAAAGAAAAGGATGGCTGCTGAAATATCCTTGTTGAGCAGTGAAGAAATACTGAGAACGCTTATAAATGAAACCCCTGACTTGATTTTTTTTATGGATTCGGATGGAAGATACCTTGAGATAAACGATTCAGCATTGCAATTATTTGGTCTTGACAGAGAAAGCTATAAAGGAATGCAGAAGCATCAGATGAGTGAAATGAGTCCTTACTATAAGGAAATATGCGGAGTTTGCAGTGCTTTGGATGACAAGGCGTGGGAGAAGGGTTCAATATATAGGACAACTGTTATATTGTCCATGCCTGATGGAGCAAAGAGAACCTATGATATATTAAAAGCTCCTATTTTTTATGAGGATGAGAGTCGTAAAGGAATTATGACACAGGCAAGGGATATCACAAATAGCAAGGAAGCTGAGGAAAAGCTTGAAAGGAAGGAAAGAATACTAAGGGCAACTCTTAATGCGACAGATGACGGCATATTGGTCGTTGACAATAACAGGCAGGTCCTTGAAGCCAATGACCTTTACTTTGACATGTGGAACATTCCATGGGATATATACAATTTGAACAACGAGATAGCCAATCTGAAATATGTAAAGACGCAGCTTGTTGATCCCGATACTTTTGAAGCTTGGGTGAATTTTACCTATGAGCTTCCTGTAACTGAGCATTACAAGGCTCAACTTCTAAACGGAAGGATTTATGACGTATTCTCAACTCCTCTTATGGATAAAGGGTATATGATCGGCAGAGTGTGGAGCTTCAGAGATATTACAGCACGGATCAATGCAGAGGAAGAGCTGCAAAAGAGTGAGGAGAGATACAGGACGCTTGTTGAACTCAGTCCCGATGCAATATTTGTCAGTATGAAAGGGAAAAACGTTTTTACCAATATGGCAGGAGTAAAAATATTGGGAGCCAGCAGCAGAGAGGATATTTACCAACGGGATATTCTGGATTTTATCCAGCTTGATATAAAAGCTTTGACGGAGCAGCACATCGATGGTATTATTAACGGCGAAGAGGTACTCTCCATGACAGAACAGAAGATAAATAGGCTGGATGGCAAAAGCATTGACATAGAAGTTGTATGTTCAATGGTGCCCTACAGGGGTGAAAATGCTGTGATGAGTGTGGTCAGAGATATATCTGAGCGTAAGCGCAATGAAGAACTGAAGTACAAGATTGATGAAAACATGAAGCTTGTCAGAGAAACTCTTGAATATGACAAGATCAAGACTGAGTTTTTCGCCAATATATCCCATGAAGTGAAGACTCCTCTTAATATAATTATTGGGACACTTCAGCTTTTCGAGCTTATTATGAATGGTCAAAATATAGAGGAGAGCTTTGACAAGCTGGCGAAATACACTTCTATTATGAGGCAAAACTGCTTTAGACTATTAAGGATGCTCAGCAATTTAATATACATTACCGAAATCGATTCGGGCTTTGTCGAAATGCATGTTCACAATCATGATCTGGTTCAGATTGTAAAGAATATTACAGCTGCTGCAGGCAGATTCGTAGAGAGTAAAGGAATTCAGTTTGATACAAGTATTGAACCTGTCAGCTTGGAGACTGCTTGTGATTCCGAAAAGATAGAAAGAATACTTTTAAACCTCCTTTCAAATGCAGTTAAATTTACAGAAGAGGGGAGCAAGATAAGGATCTCTTTATACAGTAATAACCACTATGCTTACATATCTGTGAAGGACACAGGCATTGGAATTCCTGATGAGATGAAGGAGATGATTTTTCAAAGGTTCAGACAGGTGGATAAGTCTTTTACCCGCAAATGCGAGGGCAGCGGCATAGGTCTATCCATGGTAAAGTCCCTTGTTGAAATGCATGGGGGCTCTATTTCTGTGAACAGTGAATACGGTAAAGGAAGTGAATTTATTATAAAGCTTCCCTTGTGGCTGATGGACAGTGACGAAATAGCGATGACTGCTGAAGAGACTGCAAATTCATGTTTGGATATGGTTAGCATAGAATTTTCGGATATATACTAGATAAAGGTGATGCAATATGGCTAAAATATGGGACAGAAAAAGGTACCACACCCTGAATTACTTTCTGAGAGAAAAATTTGGGGAGAAGGTATTTAAAATATCACTGGATGCCGGTTTTACCTGCCCTAACAGAGATGGGAGCATATCTGCGGGAGGTTGTATTTTTTGCAGCCCCAGAGGGTCTGGAGACTTTGCAGGAACTGCCAATAATCTTGCAGAACAATTTCATGAAGTAAAAGGGATGATGAATAAGAAATGGAAGGCGGGCAAGTATATTGCTTATTTTCAGGCATATACCAATACTTATGCGGATGTTGAAACATTAAGGGAGAGGTATTACTCCATACTTAACCTGGAGGATGTGGTAGGCATTGCAATAGCAACCAGGCCGGACTGCCTTCCCACGGATGTGCTGGAGCTTTTGGAAGAGGTCAATGCCAGGACTTACTTATGGGTGGAGCTGGGCCTTCAGACCATTCATGAAAACACTGCAAGGCTTATCAACAGAGGATATGGCCTTGATGCCTATGTAGCTTCCGTAAAAGAGCTTAAAGGGCGGAATATTGAAGTTGTAACCCATGGGATACTTGGATTGCCTGGAGAGAATAAGAGGGAAATGCTTCAGACGGTGGATTTTATAGCAAATACAGGGACTCAGGGTATAAAACTGCATCTGCTTCACCTTCTGAAGGACACCAGACTTGCCGGAATGCATGAAAGCGGAGAGTTTCAGCTGATGTCTCAGGAGGATTATATCGAGACGGTAGTCGACTGTATAGAGAGGATTCCCGGGAGTATGGTGATACATAGGATAACCGGTGATGGCCCCAGGGACACACTTATAGGTCCCAAGTGGAGCTTGAAGAAGTTTGAGGTTATAAATGCTATAGAACATCTTATGATGGATAGAGACACCTGGCAAGGAAAGAAGTACGCACCGAATGAAGATATTCAGAATATATTTAGAATATAGATGCGGGATACGAGATGCGAGGTTCGGGGCGTAGGGGCGGCCATTGGCCGTCCGAAAAGCAAACATTGGTATAAAAACAAAACTCCGAAGGCATACTAAATGTACATGTAACAAGACCCTATAGGAATACCCTGGCGTTGCTCGTATCTCGAATCTCGTATCTCGAGTCTTAACTTCCATTGACAAAAAATATTGGACGTGATATCATAAATCGTAAATATTGATACATGCAAGGAATGGGAATAGTAAAAGAAGGAATGGCTTTCAGAGAACCGGAGGAAAGGTGAGACCCGGCAGCTTGGATTCTTTGAACTCACCCTGGAGCAGCAGCCTGAAAAACAAGTAAGGTTAGCCGGAATTCCTCCGTTAAAGGGATAGATGGTAATAATGCGCCATTGAAGAAGTGGATTTTCCGACGTGACACGCCGGGAATCAAAAAGAGTGGTACCGCGAATAAACTTCGTCTCTTATTGAGATGGAGTTTTTATTTTTTATTTTACTTAAAATCTGGAAGGAGTGTTATTATGCCGTATTCAAAGGATATTGACAGAAAATGGCAGAAAAAGTGGGAAGAGACTAAGTTGTATAAGTTTAATCCCGAAAATGTAGATAAAAAGCTATATTGTATGGAGATGTTTTCTTATCCCTCAGGGGCAAATCTTCATGTTGGACATTGGTACAATTACGGTCCAAGTGACTCCTGGGCAAGAATGAAGAGGATGCAAGGCTATGAGGTATTCCACCCCATGGGCTTTGATGCCTTTGGGTTACCGGCAGAGAACTATGCAATAAAGACCGGAATACACCCCAAGGATTCTACTCTGAATAACATAGCTACCATGGAGCAGCAGCTTAGAGAGATAGGAGCGACCTTTGACTGGGATTACGAGGTAATAACCTGCACCCCTGAGTACTATAAATGGAATCAATGGTTATTCCTTAAGCTTTATGAAAATGATCTTGCATACAGAAAGGAAGCACCGGTAAACTGGTGTCCCAAATGTAATACCGTTCTTGCCAACGAGCAGGTAATTGAGGGACATTGTGAGAGATGTGAAACTGAAGTTATCAGGAGAAATCTGACACAATGGTTCTTCAAAATAACAGCTTATGCTCAAGAGCTCCTGGATATGGTAGACGGTCTTGACTGGCCGGAAAAAACAAAGAAGATACAGAAGAACTGGATCGGAAGGTCGGAAGGCTCGGAAATTGAATTCAAGGTAGCCGGCAAGGAGCTTTCCTTCAGGACTTTTACAACAAGAGCAGATACGCTTATGGGAGTGACTTATGTAGTACTTGCACCGGAACAGGAGCTTGTTGATATTATTACTACTCCTGAACAGAAGGAAACGGTGGATGCTTATAAGGATTATGCAAGAAAAGTAAGTGAAATAGAAAGGCTCTCAACTACAAGGGAAAAGACGGGAGTTTTTACAGGTGCCTACGCAATACACCCAATAACAGGTGAAAAGGTCCAGATATGGATAGCAGACTACGCTCTGGCAACTTATGGCACCGGTTGTGTAATGGCGGTTCCGGCTCATGATGAAAGAGACTTTGAGTTTGCCGAAAAGTTCAGCCTGCCCATAATCAGAGTGATTAAAGGAGTTGGAGATATAGATGACAAGCTTCCCTTTGTAGAGTACGGTATGCTTACAAACAGTGGGAAGTTTGACGGGATGACCTCCGAGGAAGCAAAGAGAAAAATAACTGAAGAGCTTTCCAATGAAGACAGGGGTGAGCTTAAGGTAAACTACAGGCTCAGAGACTGGTTGGTGTCAAGACAGAGATATTGGGGAACTCCAATACCTATGATACACTGTGAGGAATGTGGCGTCGTACCGGTTCCGGAGAAGGATTTGCCGGTATTGCTTCCATACAATGTGGAGTTTACTCCTGATGGGGAATCGCCCCTTAAAAAGAGTGAGGAGTTTATAAATACCATATGCCCCAAATGCGGAAAACCTGCAAGGAGAGACCCGGATACTCTTGATACCTTTGTATGCTCCTCATGGTACCAATTGAGGTATGCCGACAATAAGAACACTGAAGAACCCTTTGACAAGGAATGGATAGACAAGCTGCTGCCGGTGGACAAATATATCGGCGGAGCAGAGCATGCGGCAATGCATCTTCTGTACGCCAGGTTCATTAACAAGGCTTTGAGGGATATGGGCTGGGTGAAATTCGATGAGCCTTACCTGTCCTTGGTTCATCAAGGTGTCATACTTGGTCCGGACGGTGAAAAAATGAGCAAATCCAGGGGTAATGTAGTATCTCCTGATAAATATATCAATGAGTTCGGATCTGATGTATTCAGAATGTACCTTTGCTTCGGTTTCAACTATGTGGATGGAGGGCCATGGAGCGATGACGGAATAAAAGCCATATCCAGATTCCAGGGAAGAGTGGAGAGAATGGTTGAAAAGGTATTGGGGCTTAGGAAGCAAAAGAGCAGGGATGAAGTGTCGGCGGATGAAAAAGAGCTGAACTTTGTAAGACATATGGCAATAAAAGGTGTCTCAAAAGATGCGGAGATATTCCAGTTCAACACCTCCATAGCCAAGATGATGGAGCTTATAAACGCACTGTATAAATATGAGCAGGATGTAGAATATAAAAATATACCATACCTTGAAGGAGTTGTGGCAGATCTTCTGAGGCTTATGGCCCCTTTTGCACCGCACTTTGCAGAAGAAATGTGGGAGGAAATGGGATATGAATACTCAATATTCAATGAGAAGTGGCCTGTATGGGATGAAAAAGCCCTTGTCAGGGATACAATAGAGTTGGCAATACAGATAAACGGTAAAGTAAAGGGCAGGATGGAAGTACCGTCCACAGCGACCGAAAAGGATATAGAGCTTATGGCCATGAAGGAACCTGATATGGAAGCACAGCTTTCAGGCAAACAGGTAGTAAAGGTCATAGTTATAAAGAACAGGCTCGTGAATATAGTAGTAAAATAACAAAAAAGAAGCTGCGGAATAGTCCTGCAGCTTCTTTTTTGCTAATATATGGGAATAATAATGCTATTGACAATTGTACGGACATCAACTAAACTATAATTAAAAATATACATTAGAGGGGTATAGTATAAAACTAAGGAGGAATAAATATGAAAAAGAAGATCAATATTGAAGGGATGAGCTGCATGCACTGTGTCAAGCATGTGGAGGAAGCACTTAAGGACTTGGCGGGAGTTTCCAAGGTTACGGTGGATTTGAAAGAGAAAAATGCTGTGGTAGAGCTTTCCGGCAGTGTGGAGGATGCAAAGCTGAAGGAAGCTGTTGAAGAAGCAGGCTATGATGTTACCGGTGTAACAAGCCTTTAGTGTCTGGAGGTAAAGTGAATGGCTGAGGAGAAGAACCATAAGGATTGCTCCAATTGTGAAAAAGAAGGCAGTAATAAAATGTCCGGCCGCGCGCAGAAAATGAAGTCATCTCTTGTTTCACGATTGAACCGGATCGAGGGACAGGTGAGGGGCATCAAGGGAATGGTGGAGAAAGACACTTACTGTGATGACATATTGAATCAGATAGCAGCCGTCCAGTCGGCTATGAATTCTGTAAGCAGACTGATTCTCGAGAGTCACATGAAAGGTTGCCTGGTCAGCAGAATTCAGTCAGGAGAAACGGAAGTGGTCGACGAGCTTTTAGAGACTATTGAAAAAATGATGAGGTAGTATGAAAGACCCGATGGTATAAGTAAGTTATACCATCGGGCTTTTAAACCTCGATAATAGTTGTTACATATTCATATTCTCTGACAATAGCAGAGGACTCCTTTGTAAACCGTATATTCCTGGAGAAGTGCCGGGAAGCAATCATTGCGTGACACAGAGCTATGCCTACGCTTACAAGATTGAGTGATCCCAGAAAGTGTCTCAGGATCGGATTGCCTGTTTTGGCAGAGTATACGTGAACCTTGCCGTTATCGAAAACAAATCTCCAAGGCTGAGTGTTTATTGCAGATGGTGAAAGGCTTATTGCGCTTACTATCCTGCTCCAGGTTATATCCATAGTACCCGAGGTTATTTCAGAGAGATTCTTTCTTTTTGCATCGGAGGAATTCCGCCTGAAGGGAGTTTTGCCTTGTACAGGATGGCCAAAGGCTATCATCAACTGTGGCAGCTGCCCTTCCGGGATATCTATTATATTTTTAAGGAGATTATTCTCTATTTTGCTTCCAAGCCAGCAGGTAGCGAGGTTTAAGGCTGTGAGCCGAAGTACTATCCCCTGCAAGGTGTAGCCTATATTCTGCAGATAACCCTCCTTTTCCTCTGATGTAACAACGAGGTAATAAGGAGCTATCACCTTTCCATATCCACCTATGATACCAGGCAGCAAAGCATGTATTTCCGGACTGCCTTCTAAAAGGTGAATCTTCATACCTATGTTGTTATAAAGTCTTTCAGGGGTATCAACAATACCTCTGACGGCTTGAAGCAGCTCATCACCAAGGCTCTCAGGGGAGTATTTTCTTGTTGATTTCCTGTAAATAATAGCGTCATATAATTCCATAATGACCTCCATAAAAGTTTTTGCCTCAAGCAAGTTCTTCAAAGATTTGCCTGGGCTCTCGTATCTCGTATCTCGCATCTCGAGACTATCTTTACTTATAGCATACTAATCCGTCAAATAAGAGTCAATGCTTGTTCATATCTTAAATTGTACATTTCATCAGTAGACATATTATCCGGTGCTTTGAATTGTATTATCATAGGGTTTCACATCCTTATGCAATTTAATAGATTGTAATAGGAGGTTACAAGCATTGATGGTATGGAAGCTGCGGAATATAATGTTACCACATGCGAAATTTAAAATATGATATAATATAATTCAAGACGTTATCAGTAGTGAAAGGGGTGGCAATATGGTAGCGAATATTAAGCTGGATAATAGTGAAATTAAACAGACAAAACAAATAACCAGTTTTTTTAAGAAAGGTGCAAAAATCAGGTATAACAAAAAACTGACAGGAAAGATCAGGCTTTATATAAGTGAGAAGAACTCAATAAAAGGTATGAATGGTATATTGTCGCTTTATGAAGACAGCCTGAATTAAACTATAGTTATCCCAATTCAGAGAATAGCTGCATGCAAGCATTCCGGAATTGGGATTTACTGTTTCATACGGAAAATTATGCTAAGAAATTTGTTTGAATATGTGAAATATAATTGATTATATGAAATTTCTGTAATATTATAAAACTAGTAATATATTTGGTTTACCGTAATTCGAAAAGTGACGGCAGGCCATAGGCAAGAACAAATCTAAGGATGAGGAAGTGTATGAAATGACTGGGTTATTGGCATTATATCTTTTTATCAGCACCATTCTTGGCATTGCACTATTTTTATTACGTGGCAGCGAATTGATAGCTGCTATACTGATAGTACTGATTATAGCATCAGGATATATTTTCGTTATATTTTTGAGCAGTATTTCCAAGAAGGTAAAACTTGATGTTGAGGCAATACATAAAGGTCAGTTGAATCTTAATGTCAAAAGAACGGGGCTTAAGATTTTTGACGGTATATCATCAGCAATAAATGATTTTCTGTATAAGGTCAGGACGCTCATTTCTTCTTTCGGAGATGTGTCAAAGAAGGTAATACAGGATGCACACGAGGTTGAGAAGCAGGCAGAGACGATCAAGTATGCCGCAGGAGAAATAGCCTCCACAATACAGAATATCGCTGAATCAGCAAGCAATCAGGCGGTATATACCCAAAATATGATGAGTATGATACAGAGCTTTGCAAGAGATGCCAAGGATATCAACGGAAATGCAGAGACAAGCTTTATTGTAGCAAAAGAAACAAAAGGAACCATAGAGGACAGCTTCAGCAAATTTACAGATATAAGCTTCAAAATGCAAGAGTCTAAAGGGTATAACAAAAAGGTACTTGATGCTTTGGACAGCCTGGATGATAAAATAAGGGCAATAGATACAATAACAGAAGCAGTAGAAGGAATTGCCACCCAGACCCAGCTCCTGGCATTGAATGCCGCCATTGAAGCAGCCAGAGCCGGTGATGCCGGCAGGGGCTTTGCGGTGGTTGCGGGAGAAGTAGGCAAGCTGGCTGATGATTCTTCTCAGTCTGCAAAGGAAATAAAGCAGCTGGTCGATGGTATAACAGGGCAGATAAGTGAGCTGTCACTTCATATAAAGGACGAAGCGGATGCTATTGATAAAAATCTGGAATATGCAGCAGAGGTATTGAATAAATCCGATGTTATAAATGATACTTTGAATGAGAACATGAAAGCAGCTGAAAAGATAACATTACTTACCAAAGAGCAGATCAAAAGCATTGACAGTATTGAAAGGGAAATAGAAAAGGTAAACGATACAACACAGCAAAATGCGGCTGTATCGGAGGAGATAGGCGCATCAACACAAGAACAGCTTGCTACAATCGAATCGGTACACGGACATATTATGACGCTCCTGAAAAGGCTGGAAGAGTCTGACGCAATCGTAGGCAATTTCATGAAGGGCTTTGAGGTTACTGAAGTCATAAAGGGGAAAATCACCAAGACGCAGGCGTTGATTAACGAAATGATAAAGAATGAAGATGTTTTTTCAATGGACAATAAGACAGCAGAAAAGTATCTCAAAGAGCAGCAGAAAAAATTGGAATGCATAGAGCTTATAGCAATTGTCAGCGACAAAGGTTATCTTAAGACAGCAACTGTTGAAGTGCCTGAAGACTTTAGGGACTGCAGCTCAAAGCCGTATTTTACAAAGGCCATGCAGGGGGAAGCTTTTGTATCGGAGGAATATATCTCGGTGGTTTCTAATAATTACAATATTTCCGTATCATTTCCTGTCTTATCCAATGGAGTATTAAAGGGAGTTGTAATGGCAGACATAAATATAAACGAGAACTGAATATAAAAGATACGAGATGCGAGATACGAGATACGAGAAGAGCTCGGGTATTCCTTATGGGTATAGGTACGGGTAACAGGTCACACAGGTCTGTTTCACGGAATTCCTATGGAATTGCACGGTTATTTTAGTTTACATAATATAAAAAGAGTTTACTTGTTGGGAAGTAAACTCTTTTCTCATTCATCTATTATATTATAGGGACAAAAGGATGATTTGTCAAGAAAAACCTTATAATAGTGTGAGAGCTCAATCAGGAGCCATTTTTAATGCCTGTAGGGTATGAGGATATGAGATAAGGTGTTTTTCCGGGCTTTTGTTTTTCGTTATTATTAAATAGAATATTGATATGTCATATTTATAGCAGTTGGAAATTCATATTTGAGGAGGTGCTGCCATTGGCTGCAGAGAAGCATCCGCATTATAAAGAGGAAAAGCTGAGGCTGGAGACAACTCTTGGCTATGTTGAAAAAAGCATAGCCGCAATGGTGGAAAAGAAGGGTAGACTGGAAAAGGACATTGACAGGGACAAAAAGCATGGCACCGGTGATAGCAGCCAACAGTATATAGAGCTTATGATCAACTCAATGCTGCAGGAAAGGGCTGCCCTAAGACTCAGGAATCTGCTGACTGCCAGGAGCCGGCCTTATTTTGCAAGAATTGATTTCCGTGAGAATGAAAAGATAAAACCTGAGAGTCTGTATATAGGGAAAATGGCACTTATCCGGGAGGAGGACCAGGAGCTGATTATAGTTGACTGGAGGGCTCCCGTAGCTAACCTGTACTATGAAGGACGCTTGGGGAATGCAAGCTACCAGAGCCCTGAGGGAAGTATAAACGGAAGCCTGCTGTTAAAAAGGCAATTCTCCATAGAAGAGGGCAAGCTGAGAGAGATATTTGATATAGATATTACCACCAATGATGAATTTCTGCAGGCGTCCCTGGGTGCCAATGCAGACAGCAGGCTAAAGGAGATTGTATCAACCATACAGGGGGAGCAGAACCTTGTTATAAGGGCCGACATGTGGAAGCCCCTGATTGTCCAGGGTGCTGCCGGAAGCGGAAAAACCACCATAGCCCTACATAGGATAGCTTACCTGATATATACCTACGAAAAGACCTTCAAGCCGGAGAACTTTATGATTATTGCACCTACCAAATTCTTTCTGAACTACATATCTGACGTTTTGCCGGAGCTGGGGGTGGAAAAGACAAAGCAGACTACCTTTGAGGAATTTGCAGCAAGCATAATCGGGCAGAAATTCAAAGTAAGGGACGCTAATGAAAAGCTTTTAAGCTTCCTTATCAAGAGTCCGAGCCTGGAGCAGGAGGGAAAAAACAGACTGCTGAGGCAGGAGTCGGAATTCAAAAGCTCCATGGTTTTCAGAGATGTTCTGGATGAATATATAGCAGCGGTAGAGCAGGAATTTATACCTAAAGAGGACTTCAAGCTGCTGACAAAGGTCATTTACAGCTATGAGGAGATAAACAAGCTATTTATAACAGACTACAGGAAACAGCCTTTTATAAAAAGGATAGAAGAAATAAAGAAGCACCTTACAAACAGGTTGAAGGCCCAAAAGCAGGCAATTATTCAGGAAGCCCAGTCTTTATGCGACAAGAGAATAGTGCAGGCGAAGCTGCTTCTTGAGGAGGGGGAAGAGCGGCAGAGGGTGATAACTGAGCTAATCGATAAGAAGAATGACTTTATTGGAGGGGTTGAACAGTACTGCAAGAATGCGGTAAAGGATTATGTCAATAAAATCTCAAGAATCAATCCCTATGAGTATTATAAAGATTTTTTATCCAATAAGGAATTATTTAATAAGCTGCTGAAGGGAAGGATCAGTGGTCAGACGGCAGGCTTTATCAGGGAGAATACCATGAATGTCCTGAATTCAGGAAGTATAAATATTGAGGATTTAGCTCCAATTATATACTTGAAATTCAGGATACATGGAGTGGATGAAAAGCTTCCGGTCAAGCATATTGTCATAGATGAAGCACAGGATTTCAGTGTATTCCAACTTTATGTACTTAAGAGTATAATAAAAGATAGCTCCTTTACGATACTGGGTGATTTATCCCAGGGGATACACTCCTATAGAGGAATAAATGATTGGGGTGATGTAGATAAGCATGTTTTTGGCGGCAGGTGTGAAAGGCTGGTGCTGGAGCAAAGCTACAGGACAACTGTAGAGATTATGGAAGCTGCCAACAAGGTCATTGGTAATCTGAAAAATGGCAGCTTGATTCCTGCAAAGCCAGTTATAAGGCATGGAAACAAAGTGGAGAAAATTGAAAAACAAAGCCGGGCGGGGATTGCTTCTGATATTTGGGATAAAATCAAAGAATTGAAAAGGCAAGGGTTCAAATCCATGGCCATAATATGCAAGACTGCCGAAACCTGCAATGAGCTGCGCAAAGGCTTCAAGGGGGGCAAGGATGCTCCAAGGATAATTACAGAAAAGGATAGGGAGTACAAGAGCGGGATTGTTATTGTTCCTGCGCACCTTTCAAAGGGCCTGGAGTTTGATGTTGTCTTCATAGCGGATGGGTCGGCTGAAAGCTATGGGGACAGTGAACTGGATGTCAAGCTCCTGTATGTAGCGATGACCAGACCGCTGCACAGGTTGTATATCTATTGCTGCGGCACTCCCAGCAAGCTGTTGGAAATGCTCTAGGTAATTTGTCCGGGGTTTCTCATACCTTCATGTATTAAAAGGGCTGCTTTTGCCAGAATAATGACAGGAGTAAAATCATTATGACAGGAAGGTATAAAATGTACAAGTATGTTGAGGGTTTAAGATCCAGGGTCGAAGCAGGAGATGCAGAGGCCAGAGCCAAGTATGAAAAAATCATGGAATGTCTTAAGACAATGGATGATGACAGGGTGGCCAACTGCATAATACTTATGAAGCAGTATATTCCGGAGCTCTGGAACCAAAGTGCTCTGCTGCTTAAGAAATATATAGTGGATGAATCCAGGAGCCTTACATTTTTAAGCAAGGATGAAGTAGAGCTTATAGAGTTTTTCAGAGAGTACCTTAAGGATCAGGGAGATAATAGGCATTAGAAAAGGCAATGGGCTTGGGATTTTGCATATAAGGGGTGTTCTTCATGAAGTTCATTTGCCTGAAATAATCATTTAACATAAATTTAAAATTATGTTAACGAAATATAACATATAAAGCGTATAATGAAAGTAAAGTAACGGAAATTATAATGTATGCTTCTGCATTTACAATCTTTAAGTTTGCATCGCTACAAATCAAGGTATAAGGAGAGATGAAACATGAAAAGCATAACATATGGTGAAGTTAGTTTTAATAGAATGTGCAGGCTGATTAAGGATTACATGCTTAAGGACAGGGACAAGCAGTTTTGTATCACCGTCGGAACTGATTCGCAGAATTTTGATATAACCAAAATTGTTATTGTTGTGGCTGTTTGGAAGGTTGGAAACGGCGGAATATTCTTTTATGACCTGAGAAAAGTCAGCAAAATTAATAATATAAGACAAAAAATATTCTTTGAAACCAGCTTGAGCCTTGAAATGGCCAGGAAACTTGCTATTACCCTTGAAAATGAAGCTGCAAAATGTGATATAGATATTCATGTTGATGCCGGAGATGATGGCCCCTCTTCTAAAATGATTCCGGAAATTGTCGGATGGGTAAAGGCCTGTGGCTTTGAGTGCAAAACAAAGCCTGAATCCTATGCAGCTTCAAGTATTGCAAACAGGTATTCAAAATAGATAAGCGGTGCCTGCGCATTAGCAGAAAAAAATGGGGTGGATTCTATGATGCTACTGGAGAGAAATACTATGGAAACGTACTGGGCTATGAAGCTCTATGCAGCTAAATTGATATTGATACAGCATTTGGCCTATTAAGATTAAATATGGATGCCTTTCCTGAGTTTAACGAAGCTTTCTTATCATTAGCCTTGTTACTGCCTATTCCAATAGGATAGTATTCAAACTTGAACTTTAGCATCTTGGGGATATCCAGAAAATTTCTCCCATCAATGATTATTTGTCCCTGCATTGCTGCTTTAATTCTCTTAAAATTCAATTCCCTAAACTCAGGCCATTCTGTGAGCAGTACAAGTGCGTCGCATCCTTCTGCAGCATCGTAGGGATTACTGCAGTATGTGATTGAATTTCCGATATTTCTTTTAATATTTTCCATTGCCACAGGGTCATAGGCTTTTATGCATGCCCCCTGTTTCAATAGAGCTTCTATTATATAAAGGGAAGGGGCTTCTCGTATATCATCTGTGCCGGCTTTAAACGAAAGACCCAGCAAGGCTATGTTTTTGCCCTGGAGTCCGGGAAGAAGCTCTTCTAGAAGTCTTACCGGCCTTACCCTTTGTATTTTATTCACATCAATTTTGTTTTGATTTAAATCCAGGCATATTACTTTATGGCCAATTTCGGCAAGGCATACTCCAGTGACAAGCCCTACATAACCCGTACCTATAATTGATACCTTCATAAAAATTCTCCTTTCTGTATTAGGCAGTTTCCGAATATAATGCTTCTTTGTCTTTAAGAGGTGTCTCCCCTATAACTTCATTATAACTAGCCACAAGCGTTTCGAAGATGTTTTCCCATTTAATTGTTGAGGTATGGCGGAGTGCATTTTTTGAAAGCTCATATGCGTAATCCTCATTTTCCAAAAGCTTATTGCAGGCCTTATAAAAATCAATGGAATTCCTTGGCCTGCAGGCAATTCCATTGTACCCGTCAATCAGGTTGTCTGAAACACCGCCCATACTGCAGCCTATTACAGGAAGACCTGATGCCATAGCCTCCAGTACCACATTACCAAAGGTTTCGGTAGAGGAAGGAAATAGGAATATGTCAGAGGAAGCATACAGCTTTGACAGTTCGGGGCCTTTGACAAAACCCAGAAAGGTGGTGTTGGGAAGGGCAAGCCTCTTCATTGTATCGAGGTATGAACCATCACCGGCAAATAGAAAATGCACCGAAGCTGAGTATTCGCTGCTCAAACCTTTTATAACATCCGGAAGTATATCTATGTCCTTTTCGGGAGATATTCTTCCCACATAGAGAAAAACCAATTTGTGATGTATCCCTAATTTGATTCTGAATAAAGGATCTCTGAATTCCGGGGAAAAGGCTTTGGAGTTTATGCCCCTGCTCCATATTTCCAGATTTTTAATTCCTTTTTCTGTAAGAGTGTTCAGTGTATCTTTGGAGGGACAGTAGTTCTTTCTGCATTGTCTGTGAAACCATCTGAAATAATTCCAGGATAGCCGCTCCAAGAATCTAAGCTTAAAATATCCAAGATATTGGGAAAAATTGGTATGGTAGGATGACACTATAGGTATGTTCTTGATTTTTGCATACCTCAGACCACATAGACCTATACTGAAAGGAGTGATTATGTGTATGAGGTCCGGTTTAAAGCTCTCCAGCTCCTTTTCAATGAGAAAATAATCAGGAAATGATACTCTACTCTCTGGGTTAGGAAGAAAACGGAGGCTGGAAAAACGAATTACTCCTTTTTCGTTCTTGGTCTTTTCATACTGAGGAGCGAAAAGTCTGTACCCGATGCGATTGTCTTCAAAATATGATCTAAGTTTCCCGAGAGTATTGGCTACTCCGTTTGTTTCAGGTAAGTAGGTATCTGTAAATATCGCAACCTTCATGCAAATCCTCCTCCATAAATAAATTGTATATTTATATTCTCAATTCAATTTTATGATTTCATTGTTATAGAGGCATAAAGCACAAGTTACGCTGAAGTAAATTTAAGGTAAAATAACTATTATGGATAATATATAACATTCCTTTAACTTGGTTTTAACCGGAGGGACAAAAACTCAATGGAAGAAAACTATATAATAAAAGTGAGAGAAGTACTGAGCAAGTAAATTCTGCAATTATTAATGAATGAAAGAAGGGATAATGATGATGACATTAAACCACAGGCAAATAGGCAAAACAGTGTTTTCAGCTATATCCAAAAGCCATGTTGTTAAATTAGATGAAAAGAGTCTGACGTATGGCTGCATAAAACCTGACCTTGTTCCGCGGCTTCGAGCTATACCTCACTATAAGGAAAAGTCCTCGGATTTTGTAAATGAAATATTTGAAGAAATGAGAAATCAAGAACTACCCAAATGTGATAAGGAAATTAAAATGTTCTCTATAAACTTGGGAGTTATAATGCATTATATTGCTGATTTCTTCTGCTATGCGCATAATTGCAGGGCCTATGCCCCGATATTGCCTCACTTTATTTATGAAAACAATTTGGCGTTGATATTTGCCTTTTCTGATCTCGATAAAATATGTATGGATGCGATATACTCCATTAAGGAGCAGCATATACAATCAAAGGAATGGCTTAGAGAGTATCTGGACGGGAAGCATGACGAGTATATGTGCAGCAGAAGGAATATGACCACAGATGTAAGATTCTCCATAGAAGCATGCATAACTGTAGCTTTAGTGATTGTAGCAAGCTGTATGGGCAGAAATGAGGAAGTTGCGGCTTGAGGTATGGACTAAAATGGTACGGACGGTGTAATTCATATGGATTACGCCATTTTTTCTGTTCAAAATTCTTGCCAAATAATTAACATATAAGTAATTGACAAAATATTTTAACAATGGTAATATCAACTTAACATATAGGATGTCTGACAAGTTAGGAGCGATATTATGCGGATTAAAGAGAAGACTATTCCGTTGAGTCAACAGGCCAAAGAAAAGATTATTGAGTATATCAGACTGGAAGGACTGCAGCCGGATGCGGCACTGCCTACAGAGGCAGAGCTGATGGAAATGCTTGGTGTCAGCAGGTACATTGTAAGGGAGGCACTGGCGCTTCTGGAGCAGGACCGGATTATATACAAAAGGCAGGGAAAAGGGACTTTTGTCTTTAAAAGGCCTATCGAAATTGAAAGCGGATTGGAAAAGCTGGAGAGTATAACGGAGATTATTGAGAAGTTCGGCTATGAATCCGGTACCAAATGGGTTGAAATAAGTGAAAATGAACCTACAAGAGATATGGTAAGCAAGCTGAAGCTGAGACCGGGAGAAAAGGTTGTCACCTTCAAACGGATCAGAACTGCCAGCAGGAAGGTAGCAGCTTACTGTGTCGATACCGTGAAGAAATCTGCCTTTGGAGATGATGTGCCGAAGGATGTAGACTGTGAGTCCATGTTCAGGTATTTCAAGGACCGGTGCGGGATCGAGGCCGAATATGCAGTAACTGAGATTATCCCGACATTTGCTACGGACGAGATGATGACTTTGATGAAAATCAGCCGGAATCAGTTATTTGTTTTATTGCATCAGGTCCACTATGACAAGGAAGGAAATCCTGTTATATACTCTATGGATTACTTTAATCCCCAGGTATTCCGGTTCAAGGTAAACCGGAACAAATGATTTTCTTGAGCAGATAGCAAAGCTGGTGCTATGCAAGCAGCAAAACTATAGATGGATAAGGATTTACCCACTCAAAAAAGATAAAGGAGGAATGTACAATGGGGACAGTTAGTTTTAAGAAATGCAGAAATTTCAGGTTAATTCTCGTATTGATGCTGATTATCAGCGTTCTCTTCTCTGGAACGGCAGTTTTTGCTGAGGAAACCGCTTATGCCGGTAGTACCTCGTTGTCGGCTGGGAATGGTCAAAGCCAGAGGGCAGAGTACAAGGAGTTCTTAGAGGATAATTACAGGATTGATGTGCCTGATATAGTGACCAAAGGGTATTTTATCAATGCCGTCGAAAAAATATCCGGAGTCAGATATAGTGAAATTGATAAAGATGCCGATGTTACCGGCATGGAGAAAGCCTTAACCAATTCCGAAGCATTGGCAATTGCTGTTAGAGCAGCAGGAATGAAAGAATTTGCCTATACCTACCCAAAAGACAAAATAGAGAGTGCGCTTTTGAAAATCGGCGTTGACTACAATGCATTAAAGGACGTAAGTCTGCAATGGACACAGGAGGCTGCGGCTGCAGCAGACTGCGGATTTCTTCCAAAGGCTGTGAAACTGGAGGATGCTGTTACAGAGGATGACGCAACCTATATGCTGGGCAAGGTCTTGTCCTTCCAGGGAAAGTATAAGAACTTTATCGGATATATCAATGATGAGGATATTTATAGTAAGGTACATAATGCCTGGAACATGCAAAGCCTGATTAATGCGGAGGAACTCAGGGCTATTGTTGACGAAGTGCTGAAATCGGATGCCGTTACAGGATATAATGTCAAGGATATCAGATTCAATTCCAACTTTGATCAAGACCTTTCCATTACTTACGGACATTCGGATATCAAGCATGGGATACAGCTTATAGGCCTGCTCAGAAGAGAGGGTCTTAATGCAAAGGTACAATTAGAACCTAAATCTTCAGCATATATATACATGAAGGAATGGGGAGAGCCCGGCCAGTCTCCTGATTTTCAGGTTGTACAAATAGAGAATGGCAATTATATTGCTTATTCCAAGGAATATGATATCAGCTTTGAATTTGACAGCCAGGAGCAGAAGAATAAATTCCAGGAGGTTATCCTTAAATACGCAAAGAGAAATCAGGATGCTATGGACGGACTGATTGCAGGGTCATGGTGGCAGCCGCTTTATTATTCCAATATTGAAATAAAGGATTATTTAACAGTAACCAACAATTACATCAAGAAGGATAACTTCATTGCACAGTCTTTTTCTCTGAACGAAAAGTCGGAAAGTGTCGTACAAGGATTTAAAAAAGAAGACACGGAGCTAGAGGTAGTCACTTACAAGTTCTGGGTTAACGAGGCCTTTTATAATTACCTGCTGGGCGACTACAAATAAAGCCGGGGAGATGATCACTCAGCATAACGCCAGCTTTGATACAGGAAGAAATGCATATGACATAAGGAGGACTTTATGAGCAACATTAAGACAATCGAATTCAAGTCGGAAGTTTTGTATTTGTTGGACCAGAGAAAACTGCCGGTCAGCTATGAGATTTTTGAGTGCAGAACCTATGCTGAGGTTAGTTTTGCAATAAGGGATATGGTGGTCAGGGGTGCCCCGGCAATCGGAGAAGCTGCGGCCTATGGGGCGGCTTTGGCTGCTAAAGAATTTATGAATGAAAGCAAAGAAGTATTCCTCGACCGGATGGAAGAAGCCCTTGAGGTTTTGAACAGGTCAAGGCCGACAGCGGTGAATCTCATGTGGGCTATAAGCAGAATGAGGGATGTTCTGGAGGAATATAAGGATAGCGATACAGTTACGATCTATGAAAAAGTAAAAGCAGAGGCAGCTGAGGTTGTAGCTGAGGATATCTTGACGAACAAGGCGATGGCACAGTATGGGAACGGACTGATAAGCAATAATGCTGTGATTCTGACCCACTGCAATACCGGTGCCCTGGCAACCTCCGGTTATGGGACGGCTCTGGGTGTCATAAGAGAAGCCCACTATTCAGGCAAGAACATATTTGTTTATGCGGATGAAACAAGGCCGCGGCTGCAGGGGGCGAGGCTGACGGCATGGGAGCTGAAGCAGGAAGGCATTCCGGCAAAGCTGATTGTAGACAGCGCTGCAGCTACATTGATCAGAGATGGAAGGATCGACATGATTTTCGTTGGCGCCGACAGAATTGCCTTAAACGGGGATACTGCCAACAAAATAGGAACCTTCATGCTGTCGGTGGTCGCAAAAGTCTATAATGTCCCATTTTATATCGTTGCGCCGACTTCAACCATAGACTTTTCTACAGATTCCGGTGAGCAAATCCATATAGAGGAAAGAAGCAGTGAGGAGATTACGCATATAGAAGGTACCAGAGTAGTGGCGGAAGGCATCGATGTATATAATCCTGCATTTGATGTGACCCCCCATGAAAATATAACCGGAATTATTACGGAGAAGGGCATAATGCACGCGCCGTATAAGGACAGCATTAAAAAGCTTAAATAAGGGGGAGGGGAACCAATGGATGTTGCTGATGGTAAAGAGCCTGACGCCAATGCGGTTTCTATAAAAAATCTGACATTCAAATACAAAGACCAAAAGGACGGAAATGCAATCGAGAATATCAACCTGGATATTGAAGACGGCCAATTTGTTGTGATCATGGGCCCCAGCGGCGCGGGGAAATCAACCCTTGCCAACTGTCTGAACGGTCTTATTCCAAACTTCGTCAGAGGAAAATATGAGGGTGAGGTCCGGATTAACGGCAAAAGAACAAAGGAACATAGTGTAAGTAAAATGGCAAAGGATATAGGGCTGGTTTTTCAGGATTTTGAATCACAGCTGTTCTCAACCAACACTAAGCTGGAAATTGCTTTCGGGCCGGAAAACTTTATGGTTCCAAGAGATGAGATCAGGGAGCGGATCAACAAGGTGTTGAAGACTGTCAACCTGGGAGGCTATGAAGAAAGACAGCCTTCCACCCTTTCAGGAGGACAGAAGCAGCGTCTGGCAATCGGCTCGGTGCTGGCTTCTCAGCCTAAGATCATATGTATGGATGAACCTACGACCGATCTGGATCCCATCGGCAAGCTAGGAATATTCAAAATTGCAAAGGAACTGCATGAGGATAAGGATTTGACCCTGATCATCATTGAACATGAGACGGAAGAAGCCATCGAAGCAGACCGGCTGATCATAATGGAGAATGGACACATTCTGAAAGACGGGAAGCCGCAGCAGGTTTTAAGAGAGATTGAGCTGACGGAGAGAATCGGGATCATGTCGCTCCAAATTCCGAAGTATTTCAAACAGATCACTTCAATGGCAAATGAAGAGCTGCCTCTGACACCGGAAGAAGGCTTGAAAAAGTTTGTAGAAATGAAGCTGGCTCTCGATCAGAAAAAATATGATGAAATACTTCAGGCAGAGCTTGAACGGGAGAGTAAATATGGAGATATCATCATTGAAGTGAAGGATCTGGAGCATGTCTATCCCAACGGGAAAAAGGCTTTGGAGGGGGCTGACCTGCAAATCAGGGAAGGTGAGTTTCTCGCTGTTCTGGGACACAACGGCAGTGGAAAGACGACCCTGGTCAAGCACCTGAACGGGTTGCTTATGCCAACTGCCGGAGTTGTGAGTGTAAATGGAAAAGACACAAAAAATACAACGATCTTTGAAATCGGAAAAGATGTGGGCTTTGTATTCCAGAATCCCGATCACCAGATATTTGCCGATACGGTATATGAAGAGGTGGCTTTCAGTCCCAAGATAAGAGGCTGTTCTATTGAGGAAACTGACAGAAGGGTCAAGGAAGCCTTGAAGGCAGTTGACCTTGAAGGCTATGAAAAAGAAGACCCCTTTTCACTATCCAAGGGAGAACGGCAGAGAGTCGCAGTTGCTTCCATCCTCTCTGCAAAGCCCAAGGTCATAATTCTGGATGAGCCGACAACCGGGCTGGACTACAAAGAGCAAAAAATAATGATGGAGCTGATTAAAAAGCTGAATGAAGAAGGTCATACCATTATTATCATCACCCACACAATGTGGGTCGTATCGGAATATGCCCACAAGGTCGCAGTCGTAAAAGACGGAGAGGTGAGCATGTATGGAAGCACAAGAGAGATATTTAAGAGAGAAGAAGAGCTTCTGGACGCTTTCCTGAAAGTGCCGCATATAGTAAGCTTAAGCAATAAATTGGGAAATACAATTTTATCGGTTGAAGAAATGGTCCGATGTACTGAGGGGGTGGAGTAGTCATGGATATGTTTTTATATCTGGATAAGGATACATTTTTGCACCGGTTGGATCCGAGAACCAAGCTGCTTGTCGTATTGGGAACCTTTACCGTTGCTTTGATGTTTGACTCGCTTCCGGTACTCCTTGCATTAGCTGCAGTCATATTGATCTATGGTTATTCCGGAAGAGTATTATCAAACCTGAAACGTATAAAAGCCATACTCGTGATGATTGGATTCTTTTCCATTGTCCTGTGGTCATTTACCAAGGGTGGAGATACCAAGCTCCTTGGACCGGTTACAATGGAGGGGATTATACACGGTGTCATTATCGGCATTAAATTTGACGTTATGATCATATCCGGTATGGTTTTCTTAAGCTCTACCAAAATTGAAGAAATATCCCTCGGACTGGTGAAGCTGAGAGTGCCTTACAGGGGTGCATTCGCCTTCTCCACTGCAATCCGGTTGGTGCCTATGATTGTAGGAACCAGCTATACCATTACTCAGGCACAGAAATCCAGAGGTCTGGATCTGGATTCCGGTACCTTCATACAGAAGTTTAAAAAGTATGTGCCGCTTTTGATACCCACGCTGATATCCATTATCAGGGGAACCAATGTATTTGCAATGGCACTGGAGTCAAAGGGCTTTGGGTATGATGATGACAGGACGAACTATTTGGAAATTGGCTTTGGTTCAACAGACTACGTCATTATGGTACTAACGGCCGCTATTCTGGCGTTTTCGACATATGCCAAGCTGAATCATCTGATTTAAGGGGGAGAATGCATGAATAAAGCAATCATTGGCGGTACCGGCGTATATGATATCGAAGGATACAGCTGCACAAGGATGGTTGAGACGGCATACGGAAGTGTGGAGGTCGATATAGTCAATATTGAAGGGGAAGAGCTTGTGTTTTTAGCCCGTCATGGAAAAGGTCACAGTAAACCGCCTCATAGGATTAACTACAGGGCAAATATGGCAGCTCTGGAGCAGCTGGGTGTGCAGTACATATATGCAACTGCTGCCGTAGGTTCTTGCAATGAGAATTACGCGCCGGGGGATATTGTCATCCTCAAGGATTTTATTGATATGACAAAAGCAAGACCCCTTACCTTTTATGAGGGTGAGGAGGGTAAGGTCAGGCATACCGATATGAGCGACCCCTACTGTAAAAGCCTGAGGACGCAGTTTTTGGAAGCAGCAAAGGAGCTGCAGATTCATGTAAAAGGAGGCGATTCCGTATACGTTTGTACTGAAGGGCCGAGGTTTGAGACCGCCTCAGAAATCAAAGCATTTAGAATGCTGGGAGGTGATGTTGTCGGCATGACCAACGTACCCGAGGTGATCCTGGCAAAGGAATCAGGGATGTGCTATGCAGCCGTCGGAATTGTTACAAATTGGTGTACCGGTATGAAAAACGAAGGCATAACCCTGCACGATATTCAAGGGTCGTTGGCCAAGAACAAAGAAAAGATAACAAAAGTATTTCTGAAGGTTTTTCAGGGTGATTTGAATCAGAAGGACTGTACGTGTACAGAGGCAATTATTAAATTATGAAAATAAAGGAGTGTGTGTTATGAAAGATGTTTTCAAGATGTGGAAACAAACAAAAATGGTTGTTCTGGTTGCGCTTTGCGCAGGTCTATACGCAGCAGTATTGATTCCGTTTAAGGGCTTTGTTATTATTCCCGGTATTACCGAGTTCAGACCGGCAAGTGCATTACCTATCGTATTCGGCTTGCTGTTCGGACCGGCAGGAGCCTGGGGCTCTGCTATCGGCAATCTGATCGGCGATTTCTTCGGCTCAATCGGTATCGGAAGTGCTTTCGGCTTTGTCGGCAATTTCTTGTTTGCTTATGTTCCATATAAGCTTTGGCATAATCTTGCTATCCTCGATAAAGAAGATAAAGAGCCCGATTTGAAATCAGGAAAGAAAATATTTGCTTATGTTCTGGTCTCCATTTTCGGAGCAGTCGCTTGTGCCCTCTTCATTGCATGGGGCTTGGACATACTGAATATGGTCCCCTTTGCAGCACTTGGCACTATTATCTCACTTAACAATTCCATTCCTTCCATCGTATTGGGGATTCCGCTTATGATGGTTCTGTATCCCAGAATCAAAAAATGGGATCTGCTCTGGACGGAAATCATGCCTGAAGAAGATCTGCCCAAGGGCGGCAAACTGGCAAAGCTTGGAGCAGTCCTAATGGTTGCAAGTATTATCTTTGGTATGGGCGGAGGCCTTATGGCAGCTCTGGGAGCAAATCAGGCGGTATTTAGCGCAGGCTTTGCAGCAGGCGGAACAGGTACTCTAAGCGTCGGTATCATAGCCGGTATCGGTTCACTTGGTATGCTGATTACTGGAGCAATGCAGGATTAAATAGAAACAGGTTAAATCTATAATAAGTCAAGGGAAAAGTCAATTGGGACGAATCCCTTGACTTATTGAATAATTAATCTAATGAATTAAAAAAATGGAGGCACAAATGACGACAGTTAAATATGAAGAGGTCAGAAAGCAAATAATTGAAGCAGGGATAGAAATGGCAAAGACAAAGCTGGTGGTGGGAACCTGGGGAAACATCAGTGTAAGAGTTCCGGATGAGGATTGCATCGCCATTACACCCAGTGGAGTCGACTATAACGATATACCTGCGGAGGGGATTGCCATATTGGATATGGAAGGCCGCGTTGTTGCAGGGAGCATGAAGCCATCTATAGAATGGCCGATGCATCTGGAGGTATACAAAAACAGGAAGGATGTCAATGGGGTTGTACATACTCACAGTACATACTGTACGGCAATGGCGATAGCACGGAAGCCGATACCTGCAGCGGCAGAAGATATGGTTCAAATAGTAGGCGGCAATGTACGGGTAAGCAGCTACCATCTGCCGGGCACTCCTGAGCTGGGAAAAGCCGCAGTTGAGGCCTTGGAGGGCAGGAATGCCGTCATACTTGCCAATCACGGCTGTCTTGCCGCGGGGAAGGATCTGAAAGAGACCATGAAGATTGCACAAGTCGTCGAAAAATCAGCTAAGGCAGCTATTTTCGCACAAATTCTGGGTGGTATCGTGGAGCTGGATCAGAAAGATATCGACGCAATGAGAGATTTTTATTTGAATCAATATGGACAGAGGTAGGAGAGAGAATGAAAGATAATACAGGAAGACAATATGGGTTTGATACCCTTTCGATACATGGGGGGCTAAAAGGGAAGAATCCCTGCAATTCACTCAATGCACCCATATTTCAGACATCAACCTTTACTTTTGACAGCATGGAGCATGTTGACAAGGTAATGGCCTTTGAAAGCGATGATTATGTATATACCAGAGGGAATAATCCGACCTTGCGGATATTTGAGGATAAAATCACAGTACTGGAGGAAGGGAATGGGGCCGTTGCTTTTGCCTCGGGCATGGCGGCGATCAGCTCGGTTCTGTTCTCACTTCTGAAGCCCTCCGACAATGTGATTGTTCATAAAACCCTGTACGGTTCCTCTTATAATGTGGTTACCAAGGTTTTGCCAAAGTACAAGGTAGGCTATAAGGTGGCTGATCTGAATAGTCCTGAATGCTTAAGGGACTTGATTGACGGGAATACGAAGGTTATCTATTTTGAAACCCCCTCAAATCCAAACCTGGATGTGATTGATATCCGCAAGGTTGTGGAAATAGCCGGGAGCCGGAATGTGAAGGTGGTTATTGACAACACCTTTGCGACACCTTTTTTTCAGAAGCCGTTAAGCTTGGGTGCCGATGTGGTTGTTCACAGTACAACCAAGTATCTGTGCGGGCATGGAGATGCCATAGGCGGCGTAGCGGTATCAAAGGATGCGGATTATATTCATGAGCTGAGATTTGACTATATGAGCGAATTCGGCGGTGTCATGAGCCCCTTTAATGCATGGCTGCTGCTCCGGGGCATCAAGACTCTGGGGGTAAGGATGCGGCAGCATGAAAAAAATGCAATGGAGACCGCCGTATATTTACAGAGGCACCACAAAATCAAGGAAGTCATGTATCCCGGATTGGAAAGCTTTAGGGGTTACTCAGTCGCAAAAAAGCAGATGAGCGGCTTTGGAGCCATGCTCAGCTTTGAGGTGGATGGAGGTATTGATGAAGCAAAAAAGCTGGTGAACAGTGTGAAGCTGGCAAAGATTGCCGTGAGCCTGGGGGATTGTGAAAGCTTGATTGAAGTGCCTGCTGCCATGACCCATAGGGGATACCCTAAAGAACAGCTGGAGCAGTTCGGATTAACCGAGAGCATGGTCCGGATTTCCGTAGGACTTGAAAACGCTGAGGATATAATTGAAGACCTCGAACAGGCATTGTCGTGCTTATAAGCATATCGGGACAAAGAGCAAGTGGGATACACTTAACTCTTTGTCCCGTTTTAATTCACTATTTCATCAAGGCTAATAAAAAGTCCACACCCATACCGCTGATCAGCATGCGTTCCTTTTTATTGCCCAAAAGCTTTTGGGACCAATCCACAAACCCACCGTCAACGATTTCATATTCACTGCCCTTGATACCGACCAGCAGTTTAAACTGAATGCCTTTATAATAATTGTTGTCCTGCTCCGAATTCTGATTTTCAGTGTAGATGCTTATTCCATCCACATTATCCTGTATATGGTTCAGCACTCTGGCAGCGAGGCCCTCAGTATCGGCATATCCGCCGTGCTTTATAAGCTTGACTTTTATATGTTCGATATGGAATAGCTGCTTGAATATTTCTTTATAAGCTGTTATATGCTCCAGAAGCTGCTGTTTTTCAAAGCCGTATGAGCCGGTATCCCTGCCCGAAGTAACCATGCAGAAGATCTTAAAATGGGCACTGAAGCCCGGAATATGGAATTTTTGTGTTCTTATAAGGCGATGAGAGGTGCAATACCGTATCGTATTATGCCCTTCCCGGCCTTCTGCCGCCATTTCCTTTCTTAAGCTGCAAATATGCAAAGCAAGAGCATTGGTGGCATCTGCCATAACCTCCGTGCCTCTTAAAGCGGATATGATCTTATTCTGATTGACTGTAGCGATGACGGAGCAGGTGCCCAAGGGCGCTACCGGTGATAACTCAACCGGAATGAAGGAAAGGGATTCTGCAATTCTATAGAAATCCGATTCTAATTGCAGGTATTCCCGAGGGTTTGTTCCAACAGGCTTGACAAACCGGCTGGCAATATAGCCCTTTAATAATTCTGCCGGGGAGAGTGCTTCCGCCTTCATTTTATATACTTCCAATAATAATGAATTCAGCTCAGAGGCTGTAAGCTTATGGGCCAGAATGTCCAGCAGGTCGTCCTGACCCAGCTTTTCAAGAATTTTATCGATTGTCGGATTTCCCATTATTAAATCACCCTTTACAATAGAAGAATATGGATGGCTGTTTTTTTGTTATTTTCTATTCTATCACAAATATATAGAAATTTCAGGTAAAAATACAATCTCTGCCTCATATAATCTACTAAGCATCTCACAAAGAAGTAATATCATAAATATTTGCGGTAGATAATTAGGGGGGATTGTGTTGAAAAAACAGCTGCTGCTTCTTTTCGTTTTGCTGCTTCTCTTCGCACTGATTGTTACTATGCCTGAAATAAGGATTGGATAATAAAGAAAAAGAGGTTATGCAAAACAGTAAAATCTGGATGGGTCAAGACCCATCCGGATTTTGCAGCAGCCTCTTTTTAGTTTGCCAGCTTAAATTCAGGATTGGTGATAATTAAATCTTTCTTTATACCTGAAGTAACATAAACCTGTTTATCCGCAGTTACGAATATAGCCTCCACGTTTTCAAGGCTCTCGATCAGCTTTATTCCTTCCTCCAGCCCTATAAGCAGTGTGGTAGTGGACAGCCCGTCCCCATCAATGGATTTTTCGGCAATTATTGATACACCGTACAAATTATTCTCCACAGGATAACCGGTAGCTGAGTCCAGTATATGATGATATTTCTTACCGTTCTCTTCAAAAACCCGTTCATAGGTTCCGGAGGTTACTACTGTCTGGTCCTGTACGGGTACAATCCCGAGAAAACTCCCCCTTGAGTTGAAGGGATCCTGAACCCCAATCTTCCAGGGGTTCCCGTTTGGATTCCCGCCAATTGTCATTACATTTCCACCAAGGTTAATAATGGCATGCTTTACTCCGTTTTCCCGCAGGATCCGGGCTGCTTCATCAGCAGAATAGCCTTTTGCAATTGCTCCCAGGTCCACCTTCATACCTGGAGCTTCAAGTCTGGCAGTGTAGTTTTCCTTGTTTAATGCCAGCTTACTGTAATCCACAAGCTTTACCGCTTCCATAAGCTTGCTTTTTTCCGGCACAGCCGCGTAGTCGGTGCCTATATTCCAAAGCTTAACAACAGGCCCTATTGTTATATCAAATTTCCCCCCGGATTGCTGAGAATATTGCCTGCCTTTTTCTATAACAAAAAAGGTGTCGGGACTCAGCTTCACTTCATTATTTCCCGAAGCATTGTTGAGAGCTATGATTTCACTGGTTTCAGCATTGTTTATAGTCATTTTGTTTTCTATTTCGGATATCCTCGAAAGAGCTTTATCCAGTATTTTCTCGTCACGCTTGTCATATATGGATATTTCAATAACCGTTCCAAGAAGAAAGCTGGTTTTGGATAAGGGTTTTGTTGAAGTATCCGGAGCCTGGGCTTGACACCCGGAAAACAGGATAGAAAACATTACAGCTATAGGAATAAATAAATTTAGTTTTTTATTTGGGATCACAATTGGCACCTCCAATTAAAATGCAGAAATAATACTTTTTGAACACCTAAAGAAATTTACATATCTAATTCTATATGATACATTATTATTATTGCAACTATAAATTAATAATGATAATTAAATTCATTTGATTCAGAGAGCGGATTGTGTCCTGTTATAGAAGCAATTGGGCTTTGTTACAGCATATATTATGATACGAAAAATAAATAAATCCATACTATTATATATTTCGCGAAAAACATTTTACATTCCTAATTCAGATTTCGCGTAAATGTTTCCTTGATTGTTATTGAATTCGCACTTTGCCCAATGTAAATACTTTTGTGCGTTCAATATACTAAAGATATTATATATTGTATAATATACTGATGAAATGTATTTAAATTTGTATATTTAAATTTATATATTTAATTTTATAAGGAAGCATTTAACGAAATCTGAATGAATTACTCAAAGGATATTTCGTAAAATGCTTAAGCGAGGGTTATATGAAATTGAAAAAAGGAGATCTGATCATAGTTTTTATTCTTGTTGCAGCAGTGATTTCATGGTTTGGAATATACAGGCTGGGCGAGTCAAAGGACGAGAGACAGATTGTGATAGAGACTGACGGTGATGTTTACAAGATAATTCCGTTGGAAGAGGGAATGGAGCAGCAGGAAATCCATATAGAGCTTGAGAATGATAAATATATTGATATCGTTGTTGATGAAAGCGGTGCTTATGTCAAGGATGTAATATGCCCTGACAAGGTATGTCAGAAAACCGGGTTGGTGAGTAGAGTGGGACAGAGTATAGTATGCCTTCCCAACAAGGTAGTTGTATACATCGATGGAAAAGCAGAATCTGAGGTTGATGGTGTTTCTTACTGATACTTTGCAGAGGAGAATAGTGATGAGTAAAACAAGAAAAATGGTGCTTCTGGGTATTTTGGTATCCCAAGCATTAATACTGCATTTGGTGGAAAGAATGATTCCTGTACCTGTGCCGGTTCCAGGAATCAAATTAGGTCTGGCAAATGCGATTTCCCTTATGGCAATAGTATTTTTTGGGCCTAAAGAAGCTCTGGCTATTGTGGCTATGAGAACTTTTTTAGGCTCTGTATTCGGCGGTGGAGTTTCCTCTTTCATATACAGTGTTATTGGAGGCTCTATAAGTACTATAGCTATGGCAATAATGTATAAAAGGTTTAGCAACCTTTTCAGCTTACCCGCAATAAGTGTGGTGGGAGCTATATTCCACAACATCGGTCAGATATTGGTAGCGAGTATCATTGTACAGAATACCAAGCTTTTTTATTACTTGCCTCTTCTGCTGATTTCTGCAGTGATTACAGGATTATTTATAGGATTTGCAGTAAAATATACATTAAGGCCAATGAAGCACATACTCAGGATAGGAAGTGATGCAAATGTGGAATAGCAATGAGTTTTTAAAGAAAGAGCTGGAATCTGTAGAAGATACTATTAAGAAGTCTTTAAGAACCAGGAATAAAACTGTTAAGGAAGCTTTGGTGGGGTTTGTAGACAGCGGCGGCAAAAGGCTCAGACCTGCCTTTACGATACTTGGGAGTACATTCGGCAAATACGACAGCAACGAAATTATACCCATAGCCGCAGCTCTGGAAATAATCCACATGGCTACGCTTATACATGATGATATAATAGATGATGCAAAGCTTAGAAGAGGAGCAGAAACGGTACACTCAGTTCTAGGCAAGGATGTGGCGGTATACAGTGGTGACTTCCTTCTGACCCGTGCTTTCATGCTGGTAGCGGAGTATGCTGATCTGGATATATTAAAGCAGGTGGCTAAGGCTTCAGCATATATTTGCGACAGCGAAATAGCTCAAAATGAGCAGAAGTTTGATACTGATGTCAGTGTTAAGCAATATCTGAAAAGAATAGGTGGAAAAACTGCGGCATTGTTTGCTATTAGCCTGTATATGGGTTCTTATAAGGCAGGCTGCCCAAGGAAGCTTGTGAATAAGCTTGGAGTGTTGGGCAATAATATTGGTATGGCCTTCCAGATTGTCGATGATATACTGGACCTGACCGGCAACCAGGTGAAGGTAGGCAAACCCTTGCTAAGTGATGCTGCCCAAGGAGTATATACTCTGCCGATAATTTATGCACTTCGATCTGAATATAGAAAGCAGGTATTGGAGGCTCTAAGCAGGATACGTAAGGATAACGGGCTGTCCCTGTATGCGGTCCTGGATGCCTCAAAGTCTATTGAAAGATCAAAGAATCTTGCTGAGAAATATATAAGCAAAGCTTTGAAAAGTGCCGGTGAATTGCCGGATTCTATAGGCAGAGACGTAATTATTGAAATAATTAATGATCAGCTTGAAAGAAAATTCTAATTTTCATCGTCTAAATATATAAACATTGGGTGTTTTGTTAAGCAATGCACCCATATTGTTTTTGCGGGGCTGTTTCTGGTGCATATTCACACTAATTTTGAATATTGCTGAAGACATATTGAATGATGACAGAAATTGTATCATAATAATAAGGGATATTATAATGTACTATTGGAGGTTTGGCAATGAACACAATTCAGGCAATAATACTCGGACTTATTCAGGGAATCACAGAGTTCCTGCCCATAAGCAGCTCAGGACATCTGGTGCTGTTTCAAAAGCTATTCGGAATAAATGAGCCTACACTGATATTTGACACCATGGTGCATGTGGGGACCCTGGCAGCTGTAGTAATAGTGTTGTGGAAAGAAATATTCTCACTTCTGAAGAAACCCTTCCAGAAGCTCACATGGCTATTAATTGCAGGTACTATACCAACAGGAATCATAGGAATTATGTTTAAGGACTTCTTTGAAGCGATGTTCAAGAGCGGCAGTACATTAGGCTTTCAATTTCTGATTACAGGTACTGTCATTCTATTTGCCGAAAGGCTGAACAGCGGAAGAAAGCATATACATGAGACCTCTTATCTGGATGCCGCTTTCATAGGGCTTATGCAGGGCGTTGCAATTATGCCCGGTGTTTCAAGGGCGGGACTTACAATTTCAGGTGCTCTCATGAGGAACCTGGACAGGGAGTTTGCAGCCAAATTTTCTTTCCTTCTGTCGATACCCGTTATACTGGGAGCTGCAGTACTCCAAGTAAAGGATATCCTTGATACGGGAAGCACAAGCTTTATTACCCTTCCAATCATCGCAGGGACTATTGCAGCGGCAGTGGCAGGATATTTCTCCGTAAGGTTCATGATAGTTCTGATTAAGAAAGGCAGCATGAGGTATTTTTCTTATTATGTCTTTTCGCTTGGAGCCTTGGTACTGATAGATCAATATTTAACTCACATATTCTTTTAGATACGAGATGCGAGATGCGAGATGCGAGATACGAGGGCTGGGGCAGGGCTTCGAAGGCAATTCTAAAATACTCGAATCTCGAGTCTCGTATCTCGCATCTGAATAAAATGAAACACACTTGTAATATTTAATAACTGGAAAATTATTATATAATTAAAGTATGAAAAAAATTGCAGCATAAGAGGTGTATTGAGGTGGATGAACTTAAGCAGCTGCTTCCATATCTAAAAATGTGGAATACATATGTGGATATAGGAATAATTGCCATAATAATTTACAAGGCAATGAATTTAATAAAGGAAACCAGGGCGGAGCAGCTTATTAAGGGTATCGCCATGCTCATTATTGCAACCAAGCTTAGTGAAGTGCTGGGCTTCCACGCTGTTTACTGGCTGTTGAAGAATGCCATGACAGTAGGGGTTATTGCAATACTGATCATTTTCCAGCCTGAGCTCAGACGTGCACTTGAGCATCTCGGAAGGGGTACGTTCTTCGTGAAAGGAGAACTGCTTGAACAGGAAATTGACAGCATGCTTGACGAGATAAATATTGCAGTAACACACCTTTCAAAGAATAGAATAGGTGCGATAATAGTGCTGGAGCAGGAAACCGGATTGAACGAGTACATTGAGACAGGCACCAAGCTGGATTCTACAGTAACCAATGAGCTGTTGGTGAATCTGTTTGTGCCGAATACTCCTCTTCATGACGGAGCTGTGATAATCAGGAGAAACAGGATAACTGCAGCAGGCTGCTTTCTGCCCCTTACCCAGAGCCAGAACCTGAGCAAGGAGCTCGGCACCAGGCATAGAGCTGCAATTGGTGTAACTGAGATATCCGATTCGCTGGTAATAATAGTCTCAGAGGAGACAGGGGTCATATCCTTTGCCAAAATGGGACGGCTGTCAAGATATCTGGATACCAAATCACTGAAGGAAATTATTAAAAATGGATACAAAGCCAAAGAGGGCAAAGCTTCCATATGGACGAAGCGAGGTAGCAGAAATGAGTAATAAGCTATTAAACAAGGATATGACGATACGAGTACTTTCTGTTATGCTGGCATTGCTTCTTTGGTTCTATGTGATAACTGAGCAAAATCCGGAAATAACCAAGGAAATCACTATTCCGGTAAGGCTGATCAATACGGTTTTCCTTGAGAAAAGCAGTATGGTGCTGGTCAATGATCCGACCAGCTATAAGCTTATACTGAGGGTAAAGGGTAAGAAGGATGTTCTGGATAAGCTTAATGAGACCACGGTTGATGCTACTGCGGACTTGGAAGGTCACAGGCTTAAGGGTGATAACTTTCTGAAAATCAATATCAACGGAATACCCGAGGGTGTCAATATTCTGACGAAATCCATGGAAAGCCTGAAGGTGGTCCTTGAGTCAAAAGTAAGCATTCAGAAGAGTGTAAATGTGAATATCATGGGTAATCCATCCCAAGGTATGGCAGCAATGGCTCCTGCATTGGCACCTAATGATGTTGTAATAACCGGTGCAGAATCTCAGATCAATAAAATCAAGAATGTCAGGGTAGATGTGGATATTGCCAGTGTAAAAGCGGAAGTGAAGAAGATTCTGCCTGTGAGAGTATTGGATGAAGACAATAAAGATATTCAGGGTATCTCTATAGATCCTGGTACTGTGGAAGTTAATATTCCTATTGAGAATACAAAACATGTCAGTCTGGAAATGGATTTAACAGGACAACCGGCTGCCGGATATATGGTAAGAAGTATTTCAATAGAACCTGAAGAAATAATTATTACCGGAAAACAGCAGACTCTAGCCGGTATAAATTCATTGAAAACTGAGAAAATTGATATTACTGAAGGAACTGCAGATGTATCAAAGGAAGTCAGATTTATAATACCGGAGGGTGTTGAGCTTGTAAATACCAATGAAAAAGTGAGTATTTTTATAGATATTGAGAAAATTGTTACAAGTGAAATAACTATTGACAGCATTGAACATGTGAACCTTCCGGAGGGCTTGGAGCTGGAAAGCATACAGGCCGGTATGGCTGTGACCGTAAAAGCTGCGGAAAGCTTATTGCTTGATACTTCAAAAACTATCAAGGTATATGTAGATCTAAAGCATGCCACAGAAGGTACTAATGTCCTGAATGTATTGTGGGAGGCGCCTCAAGGGGTTGAAGTTGTGAGTGTATCACTGCAGCAGGTTGAGGTGGTGCTGAAGAAAAAGAGTGGAACGCAATAAGTTACTAGTCGCTAGACTCTAGTCACTAGATTTGAGTAATGCTTCGAAGGCTGGACTATATCTGTACTCATAAGGAATACCTGGAATTTAGAGACTAGTGACTAGAGACTAGCGACTAATTATATGGAGATGATTAAGTGCGTTTTGAGATAAATAACTTGAAGCAGCCTGTCAAAGAGATTACCTTCGATAATGATGCAGATACGGTCAGGCTTCTTGCTGCCGGAAAGCTCGGTATAAGTGAGAAGGATATAAAGGGCATCAGGATTTTGAGAAGATCTGTGGACGCAAGGGATAAGAAGGATGTTCTGCTGGTATATTCCGCAGAGGTTGAACTGGCAGAGGATATGAGTCTTTCCAGGTATCGGAGAATAAAGGATGTTGTTATAATAAACGGACAGGCAGACCAGGGGGATACGAAAAAAGAGCTTGCCTTCGGCAGCGGGAAAATAAATAACAGGCCAATAATTATAGGCAGTGGACCGGCAGGATTATTTGCCGGTTTAATTTTAGCACAGCACGGGTACAGGCCGCTTATACTGGAAAGAGGCAGTGATGTTGATAAAAGAGCCGAGGCGATAAATAAGTTTTTCAAGCTTGGTGAGTTTGATGAGGCTTCCAACGTGCAGTTTGGTGAGGGCGGAGCAGGTACCTTTTCGGATGGAAAACTGACAACGAGAATAAAGGATAAAAGGATCGGCATGGTCCTGAATACTTTTGTGGAAGAGGGAGCGCCAGAAGAGATACTTTACCTGGGCAAGCCGCATATAGGAACGGACATCTTAAAGACTGCAATAAAAAACATCAGAAACAGGATAATCGAGCTTGGAGGGGAAGTGAGATTTTCCTCCATGGTTACAGATATATTGGAGGATAATGGTGCCGCAAGGGCTGTTGTTGTGAATGGCAATGAAACCATCGAATCCAATGTTATCATAGCAGCACTGGGCCATAGTGCCAGAGATACCTATGCCATGCTTTTTGAAAAGGGTTTGGCCATTGTACCCAAGCCCTTCTCCATAGGCGTGAGGATAGAACATCTTCAGAGTATGCTTGATGAAGCCCAGTACGGCAGCTTTGCCGGGCACCCAAGGCTCGGGGCGGCAGATTACCTGCTTACAACCAGGAGCAGCATAACGGGCCGGGCTGCCTACAGCTTCTGTATGTGCCCCGGAGGGCAGGTGGTGGCTGCTGCTTCAGAGAAGGGAATGCTTGTCACCAACGGAATGAGTGAATACAAAAGAGATAAGGAGAATGCAAACAGTGCATTGGTTGTCTCGGTATCTCCAGAGGACTTCAAAAGCAGTCATCCCTTATCAGGGGTGGAGTTTCAGAGAACCTGGGAAGGGAAGGCTTATGAGCTGGGCGGCAGGAATTTTCATGCACCGGTACAGCTTGCAGGGGATTTCCTTCTGGGAAAGGCATCCGGGGCAATAGGCGGGGTCACACCCAGCTATACTCCAGGGATAAAGCTCTGTGACTTGCACATGTGCCTTCCTGAGTATGTGACACTTACCATGAAGGAAGCGCTAAGGGATTTTGACAAGAGAATAAAGGGCTTTGCAAGCAGGGATGCGGTTCTTACAGGAGTTGAGACAAGGACCTCCGCACCCATAAGGATAGTCAGGAAGGAAAACCTGGAGAGCGAGACCTTAAGGAACTTCTATCCCATAGGTGAGGGTGCAGGCTATGCAGGAGGAATTATGAGTGCAGCAGTGGATGGCATAAAGGCAGCTGAAAAGATAATAGAGACATATAAACCAATAAATTAGGCGTGATGTTCCGAGGTTGCGGGGAATGTAGGGGCGCCCATTGGGCGTCCGGATAGGCTTCGAAGGCTTTTCTTAGGCTCTCGTATCTCGTATCTCGTATCTAAAGAATCGTGAGGTTGTTTTATGGAAAGGGATATTGAACTGATACTGGACTCTACTCATGATGCAATGATTGCTGTTAATTCTGACGGCATAATTACATTATTCAACAAGGCCGCTGAAAAGCTCACAGGGACAGATGCCGAAGAGGCTTTGGGCAAGTATGTGGCTGATGTGGTAATTGACACAAGGCTGCCTTATGTACTGGAGACAGGCGTCTCGGAGCTTAACCGGCAGCAGAATCTGGGCAGCATAAAAATCATAACCAACAGAATGCCTGTTAAGGATAAGGAAGGCAGAATAATAGGCGCCATTGCAGTATTCAGGGATATCACCGAGGTCATAGAGCTTGCGGAGGAGATAACAAACCTGAATGAAATGCAGAGCATGCTGGCAGCAATTTTCTATGCCACCCAGGATGCTATATCCGTTGTAGACCAGAATGGGCTTGGAGTGATGATCAACCCTGCCTATACCAGGATAACGGGATTGCCGGAAAAGGATGTAATAGGCAAACCTGCCACTGTTGACATTGCCGAAGGTGAGAGCATACATATGAAGGTAATAAAGACAAAAAAACCTGTCAAGGGTGCTCTTATGAAGGTTGGACCGGCACATAAGGAGGTACTGGTCAATGCTGCTCCCATAATAGTTGATGGAGAGCTAAGGGGAAGTGTGGGAGTAATACATGATATGTCTGAGATAACCAAGCTTTCCGATGAATTAAAGAATGCCAAGGATATAATAAGAAGTCTGGAAGCCAAGTACACCTTTGAGGATATAATAGGGAAGGATCCGCTGCTTTTGGCAGCAATAGAAAAAGCAAGGAAGGCTGCAGAAATCCCGATAACTGTTTTGCTGAGAGGCGAAAGCGGTACCGGTAAAGAGATATTTGCTCACTCAATACACAATGCAAGTGAGCGGAAATACAGAAAATTTGTAAGGGTGAATTGTTCGGCAATTCCGGAGACACTTTTGGAGTCGGAGCTGTTCGGATATGAGGAAGGCGCTTTTACCGGAGCCAGAAAAGGCGGGAGGAAGGGTCTTTTTGAGGAAGCCAATGGAGGCACTATTTTTCTTGATGAAATAGGGGAGATACCTCCGGGCACCCAGTCAAAGCTTCTTAGAGTACTGCAGGAAAGAGAGTTTGTGAGGGTAGGCGGTATCAAATCAATCAGCATAGATGTAAGAGTAATAACCGCAACGAACGTTGACCTTGAGACGGCTATAGACAGCGGCAGATTCAGAGCGGATTTGTATTACAGACTCAATGTGCTGCCTATAAAGATTCCTCCCCTGAGGATGCGCAGAGGGGATATCTATGATTTGTCCATATTCTTCATAAAGAAATTCAACCAACAGTACGGGCGCAATGTTCAGGACATTTCACAGCAAGCTGTTCAGAAGCTTCAAGGATACAACTGGCCGGGGAATGTCAGGGAATTGGAGAATTTCATAGGCCGTGCCATCATTAATATGAAGATTAATGATACGATAATCCAGGAAAACCATCTTCCGCAGTTTGAAAGACTTGCAGAGAAAGGTGAGATGCCTGTTGCCTATAATGAGAGCTATGAGAATATGCCTTTGACACTTGAGGATATCATTGAGCAGGCTGAGAAAAGGTATATAGTCCAGGTCATAAGGGAATGCAACAATAACAAGACCAAAGCTGCAAGGCTTATGGGCATATCCTTGAGAAGCCTGTACTATAAATTAGAAAAATATGGAATTGATTAATAAAAACCTATGCCGTGCAAAATTTTGCAAAAACAATATAGGTTTGCAAAATTTTGCATGCAACTTATTTCAAATATACTACTAATCATTTGTCTTACATCAAAAGTAACATCTCTAAATAAATATTTCGAGAATATTTCTAAATATAATTAAGAATTTTGAACCTGTTACCCTTGCTTTAAACAAGGATACAGGTTTTTGTTTTTTTTGACAAAGTTTGTGGCACATTATTTGCATAAGTATAATATAGATGCGAGATACGAGATGCGAGATACGAGATGCGCAGCAAAAAGAATATATAGGGAGCGGTGAGACTGTGGCAAGAGAATACATATTAGCAATCAATCCGGGATCTACATCGACAAAGGTGGCAGTTTTCAAAGGTGAGGAGAACATACTCCAGAAGAATCTCAATCATTCTGCTGAGGAGGTTGACAAATTTGAAAAAATCACTGATCAATATGAGTACAGACAGAAAATGATAATGAATTGGATGAAGGAATCAGGCATAAGCACTGAAAGCCTATCCGCAGTGGTTGGAAGAGGCGGGCTGTTAAAATCAATACCCGGAGGTACATACAAGGTCACTGATGTAATGATTGAAGATCTGAAGCTTGGGGTACAAGGGGAGCATGCCTCAAATCTGGGCGGGATAATTGCCAAGGGTATAGCTGATCAGGAGGGGATACCTTCTTTTATAGTAGACCCTGTTGCTGTTGATGAATTTGAAGATATAGCCAGAATTTCAGGGATGCCCGAGCTGCAAAGAAAATCACTGGTCCATGCGTTGAATATAAAGGCTGTTGCCAGAAGAGCAGCCAGGGATATGGGTAAAGGGCTTGATGAGCTGAACTTTATAGTAGCACATCTTGGCGGCGGTATATCAATAGCACCTTTATTGAAGGGAAGAATAGTGGATGTGAACAATGCCAACGATGGAGGACCCTTCTCCCCTGAAAGGGCAGGAGGGGTGCCTGTTGGAGCTGTTATAAAAATGTGTTACTCGGGTGAGTATACCCAGGCAGACATGAAGAAGAAGCTGGTAGGTAAAGCAGGTCTGGTAGGGTATCTTGGAACAAATGATGCCAGAGATGTAGTAGGAATGATCAAAAATGGAGATAAGAACGCAGAGCTGGTATTTGATGCAATGGCTTATCAGATAGCAAAGGAAATCGGCTCCATGGCTGTTGTACTTATGGGAAAGGTTGACGCTGTTATCCTCACCGGTGGACTTGCATACTCGGAGCTTTTGTGCGACAGGATAAGCAAGAGAGTAGCATTCATAGGGCCAGTTATGATGTATCCCGGCGAAGATGAGATGCAGGCACTTGCGGAAGGTGCTGCAAGAGTGCTTGGAGGTGAGGAGAAAGCGAAGCTGTATGAGGAAGAGGTGAAGTAAATGATAAGAACCTTCGATGAAATAATTAAGGCTGCAAAGGAGCAAGGGCCTAAGATCATTGCAGTTGCTGCG
>Ga0209643_1000512_pt1 | contig 67241 bp, 68 predicted proteins | sample AutmiccBRH37_all_FD_187383 | JGI IMG/M metagenome (GOLD analysis project Ga0209643, IMG submission 187383) | Deep subsurface microbial communities from Mt. Terri, Switzerland - Autotrophic microbial communities BRH/37_all (SPAdes) (version 2) | ecosystem: Environmental > Aquatic > Deep... | reverse complement strand
CTAGAGCCTATCATCTTGATACGGAATCGCTGAGACGGCGGAGGACGTGTTCTGGCCAGGAAGGCGGCGCGCAGCGATGCGGTGTCATCGGAAGCGCCGCCTGACGCCGCCAGAGCGCGTCATCCGCCGCCTGCGGTCGGTTGTCCGGGCTTCCGGCGTCGTCGAGGCCGCTCGCCGATGCCCCGCATCGCCGTCACGTCCTCTCCTATCCGGAAACCCGGACAACCGATCTCAGCCGCTTCCGTATCAAGATGATAGGCTCTAGCCGGCGAGCGGCGCCGTCGCCCGCTTCAGCCAGGCCCGCGTCTTGGCATCGACCAGGGGCGACAGGGCCTTGCGGACCCGCGCGTGATAGGCGTCGAGCCAAGTCCGTTCCGCCGTGTCCAGCAGCGTTGCCTCGATCAGGTCGCGGTCGATGGGGGCCAGGGTCAGGGTTTCGAACGCCAGGACATCGCGCTCCGCCCCGGGGGGCGGCTTGGCGGCGGTGACCAGGACAAGGTTCTCGATGCGGATGCCGTAGGCCCCGGTCTTGTAATATCCGGGCTCGTTCGAGATCACCATGCCCGGTTCCAGCGCCACCGTGCTGGGGGCTTTGGAAATGCGCTGCGGGCCTTCGTGGACGGACAGATAACTGCCGACGCCGTGGCCGGTGCCATGGTCGAAGTCCAGGCCCTCGGCCCAGAGGAACTGGCGGGCCAGGGGGTCCAGTTGGGATCCCGTGGTGCCCTTGGGAAAGCGCGCCCGAGCCAGGGCGATATGGCCCTTGAGCACCAGGGTAAAGCGGGTGCGGGCTTCCCGGGGCGGCGCTTTCGGGCCGATGGCGACGGTGCGCGTGATGTCCGTGGTGCCGTCCAGGTACTGGGCCCCGGAATCGACGAGATAGACATCACCCGCCCGCAGCCGCCGGTTGGACGCCGGGGTCGCCTTGTAATGCACGATGGCGCCGTTGGGTCCGCTGCCGGAAATGGTGTCGAAGCTGAGATCGCGGATCAGGTCGTTTTCCTTGCGGAAGGCGTAAAGCCGATCCGAAGCGTCCAGTTCGCTGATCCCGCCCCGGGGCGCTTCCGCCGCCAGCCAGGCGAGAAATTTCGCCACCGCCGCCCCGTCGCGCAGGTGGGCGGCGCGCATGCCGGCGATTTCCGTGTCGTTCTTACAGGCCTTGGGCAGGATGCACAGGTCGGGGCCGCGCTCGACCACGGCCCCGCCGTCGGCCAGGCGGGCGGCGATCCACATGGGATCGGCCATGGGGTCGATGCGGACTTTCGCGTGTTTCGCGGCCAGACGGTCGAGCAGGGGGCCGAGGGCGTCCGGCGCCTTGATCCGCACGTCCTTGCCGAGATGGCGGGTCACGGCGGCCGGCACCTTGGCCGGATCGATGAACCAGTCGACGGCGGCGTCCTTGTGGATCACGGCGAAGCTGAGGGCCAAGGGCGTGCGCGGCACGTCGGCCCCCCGCACGTTCAACAGCCAGGCGATGGAATCGGGCGCCGACAGAACCTGGGCATCCTGGCCCTGGGATTTCAGCATCATGGCAAGGGTCCGCCGCTTGTCCGCCGATCCCAGCCCCGCGTACTTCAGGGGGTGGGGGCGCACGGGCGCCGCGGGGCGCGCGGGCTGGTCGGCCCAGACGGCGTCGATGGGATTGCCGTCCACGGGGACCAGTTCGCCGCCGGCCTGCTGGCAGGCCTCGCGGAACCGGGGCACCTGGGTCGGCGTCAACAGCCAGGGGTCGTATCCCAGTTTGCCGCCCTTGGGTAGGGCTTCGGCGATCCAGTCGACGGCGGGCTCCTGCGTGATGTGGCGCAGGTCGTACAGGCCTCCATCGACCTGTTTCGCCGCCTGCAGGGTATAGCGGCCATCGCTGAACAATGCCGCCCGGCGGGCCAGCACCACCGCCATCCCGGCCGAACCGGTGAACCCGGTCAGCCAGGCCAGGCGTTCGGAGCGGGGGGCGACGTGTTCGCCCTGATGCTCGTCGCCGCGCGGCACGATGAAGCCGTCGAGGCCGCGTTTCGCCAGTTCGGCGCGCAACAGCGCCAAGCGCCCGGCGGCGGGCGGCGGTGCTGCGGCGGTCTTGGAAGTCCCCCGGCGGGGGGGAGGTGATTTGGTGTCCATGGGGACAAGCTAGGAAGCCCTGGCACCGGAGGCAAGCGGAGACATGCGGGGCCGGGATCTGGCTGTAATGTTCCGCACAATTAGCCATGCGTTTAATGCAATGCTGCGGTGCAGCATTTGTGGTTTTCGCATGAAGTGGACAGGCATAGGTTCCGCTCAACACGTCGCCGGCAATGTCCATACAGGGCCCGCCCACGGCATCAATTCAATTCAGGAGTAACGACCATGGCGCCCTACAGCCAAACCGACCTGTCCGTTCAGGACCTCATCGAACAAGCCCGTGTGCTGCGGGCACAAGCTTTCGCACGCGGGATCAAGAAGGCGATCCAGGCCATTTCCCCGGCCCGCTCCAAGGCGGCGTCGGACGTGGTCCAGCCGGATCTGTTCCAGCAGCCCGCCCTGATGCAGGAAGACAGCTATTTCCTGCCGCTGGTCAACGGCGTGCAGTCCCTTATCCAGGGTTTGATCGTCGGCCTGCGCCGCAGCGCCATGCGCCGCCAGCTGCTGGCCCTCGACGACCGCATGCTGCGTGACATCGGCATCCGCCGCGACGACATTTCCGCGCTCGTCGCCGGGGCCTTTTCCGGCAACGACCGGGTACCGAGTTCCACCCGCAGCGCGGCTGAACTTTATTACCTCGTTCCGGCGGCAGCGCAGCCGACGGGCCGCGGCAACGATCGCCTGGCCGCCTAAGCCGCGCAGATCGCAGACAAGAAAACGGCGGTGCCCAACGCGGGGTGCCGCCGTTTTTGTTTGTCCGGCCCGGTTCGCCTTATTTGGGCTGGGGCACGATGCGCAGATAGGGTTTCAGCGTTTTCCAGCCGCCCGGGAATTTTTCCTTGGCGGCGTCGTCGCTGACGGCGGGCACGATGATCACGTCCTCGCCCTGTTTCCAGTTCACCGGCGTCGCCACCTGATGCTTGGCCGTCAATTGCAGGGAATCGATGACGCGCAGGATTTCATCGAAGTTGCGGCCCGTCGCCATGGGATAGGTCAGGCACAGCTTGATCTGCTTGTCCGGGCCGATGACGAACACCGTACGCACGGTCATGTTGGTCATGGCCGTGCGCTCCTTGGCGCCGCCGGACGCATCGGCCGGCAGCATGCCATACAGCTTGGCAACCTTCAGGTCGGGGTCGCCGATCATCGGATAATTGGGCGCGGTGCCCTGGGTTTCCTCAATGTCCCTGGACCAGGCCGCGTGGTCGTCCACGGAATCGACGCTCAGGCCGATGACCTTCACCCCCCGGGCCGTGAACTCGGGCATCAGCTTGGCCATGTAGCCCAGTTCCGTGGTGCAGACCGGCGTGAAATCCTTGGGATGCGAAAAGATGATGCACCAGCCGTCGCCGATCCAGTCGTGGAAGTTGATGGTGCCTTGCGTGGTTTCCGCCGTGAAATCGGGGGCGGTGTCGCCAATGGTCAAACCCATGTCGGTCTCCTCCTTCTGGCTTTGTGCGTTCAAAGACAGGTTGTCCGCGCGCCGCGACCGCCTGCGGGCGGCGCACCCCGGTATATGGGGAGCCGCCGCCGCGAATGGAACGCCTAGTCGAACAGCGACTGGCTGGTCCGACGGTAGCCGCGATTTTCCATGCAGGACACGAACATCCGGTCGGTCTGGCGCGACAGGTCATAGCGCGCCATGGCGGCGTCGTATTCGCTGCCGATCAGGGGGCCGGTGTCGGGCTGCGGCAGGGGTTGACGTTTCAGGATGCGGTCGGCCTCCCGGCGCGCCAGCGACCAGCATTCCTGGCGGTCGAAGGCAAGTTGGTCCTCGGACCCGCCGGGCAGGGTCCATTCGGTGACGCTGCACGCGCTCAAGCCCAGCACCAGGGCCCCCGCGCAAATCAACTTCAGGCTTTGTGTTGTCATAGTTTTATTCTAGCGCGTTCGCCGCCGGCGATAAACCAGGGCGGGGGCCGCTGCTCAGCCGTTCTTCGACCCGGTCAAGCAGGCCCGGATGAATGCCTTGACGTCCGGGGCATTCCATTCGGCGATGCCTTCAAGACGGCCCTTTTCCCGCCCCTCGGCATCATAGAGGATCGTCGTCGGCAGGCCGCGCACCTTGTTGGCGCGGGCGAAGGCACCCTTGGGGTCCAGGTGGATCGAGAGATTCTCATATCCATGCTTGTCGAAGAACGGTTTCACCACGTCCAGACCGCCGCGGTCCTGACTGATCGCGATGACCGGAATCCCGTGCTGGGCGAAATCGGCCTTCAGGGCATCCAAGTGGGGCATTTCCTTGATGCAGGGGGCGCACCAGGTGGCCCAGAAATTAACGATCGCGCCCTTGCCGCGGGCCAGTTCCACCACGGTGACCGGGACCCCCCCGGCGGTCTGGAACGGTGCCGTCACGGGCGCACCCGCCGGTTCCGCCGCCTTGAACTTGGCCATGGCCGGCGGTGGCGTGGGGCAGGCGGTCTCCGCCCCCCTTGCAATGCCGCCGGGAATGATGAAAATCGCCCCACTCAACAGGACGGCGGTGGCCAGGGTCCGCAGGATTGCGGCGGGGCTGAGGGCATTTCGGGAGGTCTGGGGTTTCGTCCGGGTCGCCATGCGGGTTCACTGTCCGTTTACGTTGATCGTCTACACCATCGCCTTGGACTTAAGGAGATAGCCATGGCGCGCACTACGGGCAAGTCCGGATCGGGCGGAAACGACGTTTCCGGCGCCTCGACCATCTGGGGTGGGCGCTTCGACGCCGGTCCCGACGCCATCATGGAGGAAATCAACGCCTCCATCGAATTCGACAAACGGCTGGCGAACGAAGACATCGCCGGATCGACCGCCCATGTCCGCATGCTGGCCAAGCAAGGCATCGTGGCGCAGGCCGACGCCGACGCCATCGCCGATGGGCTGGCGGCCGTGAAGGCGGAAATCGCCGCGGGCGACTTCGAATTCAAGCGCGCGCTCGAGGACATCCACATGAACGTGGAAAGCCGCCTGGCGGCGCTGATCGGCGCGCCGGCGGGCCGCCTGCACACGGCGCGGTCGCGTAACGACCAGGTGGCGACGGATTTCAAGCTCTGGGTGCGGGGCGCCATCGACGCCCTCGACGCGGGCGTCAAGGACCTGCAGGCGGCGCTGATCGAACGCGCCGAGGCCGAGGCGGCGACCGTCATGCCCGGCTTCACCCATCTGCAGGGCGCCCAGCCGGTGACCCTCGGCCATTACCTGCTGGCCTATGTGGAAATGTTGGGCCGCGACCGGGGGCGTCTTGCCGACGGCCGCAAACGACTGAACGAATGCCCCTTGGGCGTGGCGGCGCTGGCCGGAACCTCGTTCCCCATCGACCGCCACATGACGGCGGCGGCGCTCGGCTTCGACCGGCCGACGGCCAATTCGCTGGACACCGTGTCGGACCGCGACTTCGCGCTCGAGTTCCTCTCGACGGCGACGATCCTCGCCGTGCACCTGTCGCGCTTCGCCGAGGAAATGGTGATCTGGTGCTCGCAGCAGTTCGGCTTCGCCCAGTTCACGGACGCGTTCTCGACCGGCTCGTCCATCATGCCGCAAAAGCGCAACCCGGACGCGGCCGAGCTGGTGCGCGCCAAGGTCGGGCGCATCGCGGGGGCGTTTCAGGGGCTGGTCATCGTCATGAAGGGCCTGCCGCTGACCTACGGCAAGGATATGCAGGAAGACAAGGAAGCCGTGTTCGACGCCGCCGACAACGTGGCCCTGGCCGTGGCCGCGGCGGCGGGCATGGTGCGCGACGTGAAGTTCAACACGGCCCGTATGGCCGCGGATGCCTCGCGCGGTTTCGCCACCGCGACGGACCTGGCCGACTGGCTGGTGCGGGTGCTCGGCATGCCGTTCCGCAATGCCCACCACGTGACCGGTTCGCTGGTCGCCAAGGCCGAGGCCAAGGGCTGCGAACTCGAGGGCCTGACCATCGCCGAGATGCGCGAAGTGGACCCGGCCATCACCGAGGACGTATATTCGGTGCTCGGCGTCGAAAACTCCGTGACCAGCCGGACCAGCTATGGCGGCACGGCGCCGGACAATGTGCGCGCCCAGGCCAGGGACGCGCGCGCGCGGTTCCTGGACTAGCATCCGGGACGCGGGTGAACTTTCGGGAAGATCGGACGCGATGACACGCAGACAGTTTCTTTCGACGCTTCTTGCCGGCCTGACGGTCGCCGGGCTTTCGGCCTGCGGCCGCAAAAATCAGCCAAAGCATCCGCCGGGCTCGGAATTCCCTCACGACTATCCTTATTTCCCGCCGGAAAAACGGGGCCCCGTGCCGGCCACACCGGCAGAGGGAGAGGCGGAGCCCGTGGACAGGTCCCAGTTCCTCAAGCTGGACACGATCCCGGACCGCACCAGATAACCCGGCCGCGCCCGCCCCATCGGGCCCGCCGCTGAACAAAGACCGGAAACCGACCCTTGGACCATTTCACCTACAAAGACGGGCTGTTGTCAGCCGAGGACGTGAGCCTTGCCGATCTGGCGGATCAGGTCGGCACGCCGTTCTATTGCTATTCGCGGGCGACGCTTGAACGCCACTTCCGGGTGTTCGACGATGCCCTCGCGGACCTCGATCACACCGTCTGTTACGCGGTCAAGGCCAACGGCAACGTCGCCGTCATCAAGACCCTGGCGCGGCTGGGCGCGGGGGCCGACGTGGTCTCCGGCGGCGAGCTGATGCGCGCGCTCAAGGCCGGCGTGCCGCCGTCGAAGATCGTGTTCTCCGGCGTCGGCAAGACCCAGGCGGAGATGGCCCAGGCGCTGGACGCCGGGCTTTACCAGATGAACGTGGAGTCCGAACCGGAACTGGTCGCCCTGTCCGAGGTCGCGGCCGCCAAGGGCATGACCGCCCATGTGGCGATCCGCATCAACCCGGACGTCGACGCCAAGACCCACGCCAAGATCACCACGGGCCGGGCGGAAAACAAGTTCGGCATCGATTGGGACCGCGCTCCCCAGGTCTACGCCAAGGCGCGCGACTTGCCGGGCATCGACGCGGCCGGTATCGCAGTCCACATCGGCTCGCAACTGCTCGATCTGGAACCCTACCGCCGTGCCTATGAGCGGCTGCGCGATGTCGCCCTCGACCTGCGCGCCCAGGGCCACGACATCCGCCGGCTCGACCTCGGCGGCGGGCTCGGCATTCCCTACAACGATGAACAGGCGCCGCCGCCCGCCGACTACGGCGCCATGGTCAAGGACATCGTCGGGCCGCTCGGCTGTCATGTCACGGTCGAACCGGGACGTCTGATCGCGGGCAATGCGGGCGTGCTGGTGACCCGCGTGCTCTACGCCAAGCAGGGATCGACCCGCCGCTTCGTCATCGTCGACGCGGCCATGAACGACCTGATCCGCCCGGCCCTCTACGACGCCTATCACGCCATCGTGCCGGTGACCGAGCCCGCGGCGGACAGCGACCGTTATCCCGTCGATGTCGTTGGACCTGTCTGCGAAACCGGTGATACATTTGCGGTGCAACGCCATCTTCCCGCCGTAAAGCCGGGCGATCTTTTGGCGATCAGGTCCGCGGGTGCCTATGGGGCCGTCATGGCCTCGACCTACAACGGTCGGCCCCTGGTGCCCGAGGTTCTGGTATCGGGCGGCGACCATGCCGTGGTCCGCCGCCGCGTCGAAGCCGAGGAATTCATGGCTTTCGACGCGCTGCCGCCCTGGCTGGTGGACTGAGCGCCGGGTTTCCGGCGTCTTCGGTTCTTAAGGTCTTCGGTGGAAAACGGGTTGCGGGGTGCCTTGGGCGGCCCCACTTGTTTCAGGTGAACCTGCCCGACGTTGGGTGAAAGGAACCCGCCGCATGCTGGATGCTCCGCCGCCGGCAACCGGCCGGACGGACACCGGACTGGGTCTGCGCTACCGCCTGCTGCTGCCGCTGGCGCGGGCCGTGATTTTCTTTGAAAGAACTTGGCCGCTGGTCTGGCCCGTGCTGGCCGTCCTTGTCCTGTTCGTCAGCCTGGCGCTGCTCGACATCCTTCCCCTGCTGCCGCACTGGCTGCACGGCAGCGTGCTGGTCGCCTTCGCCGGCGTGTTGGCGCTGACCCTGCGCCGGGCGTGGGAAAACCTGCCCCAGATCAGCCGCGCCGCCGCCCGCCACCGGCTGGAGGACGACAGCGGCTTCGACCACCGCCCTCTCGCCACCCTGGACGACCGGCTGCTGGCCGGTATGGACGACCGTCTGGCGCGCCGTCTGTGGCAGCGCCACCGCGAACGCATGGCCGGGCGCATCGCCGGCATGCGGCTGGGCGCACCCGCGCCGGACGTGGCGGGCCATGACCCCCGGGCGTTCCGCGCGCCCGTGCTGGTGCTGCTGGTGCTCGGCATCGCTGCCGGCTGGGGCGACGCGGGCGGCCGTCTGATGCGCGCGGTGACGCCGCTGGGTGCGGCGGCCATGGGCCAGCATCTCAGCGTTTCCGTCTGGATCACGCCGCCCGCCTATACCCGTCAGGCGCCCATCTATCTGGAACTGAACGGTGGCGGCAAACCGCCGTTGCCCGGCGACAGACCGGCCGCCGCCGCCATTTCCGTGCCCCAGGGCTCGACCCTTCTGGCCCAGGCCAGCGGCGTCGGGCGCACGCCCGATCTGGTCCTGGGCGGGATCGAAACCCCCTTCACCCCGATCGGCAGCGGCCATGAGGCGGGCAGTTTCCGCCTGGAAACCCTGCTCGACACCCCGGGCAGCCAGGACATCGCCGTGACCGTCGCCGGGCGCGGTCTTGCGGCCTGGCCCCTGACCGTGGTCGCCGACACGCCGCCGACGGCGGAATTCATCGCCAAGCCGTCGCAGACCGGGCGGGCGTCGTTCAAGACCGAGTTCGAGGCCAAGGACGATTACGGACTGGCCTCCGTGGAATTGACCCTCCGCCATCCCAACGGCCGCCCCGTTCCCGGCGGCGAGGAGATCGTCCGCCTTGCCCTGCCGCTGGCCGAGCCGGGCACCGTGCTGACCCAGGGCGTCGGCGTCCACGACCTGAGCGCCCATCCCTGGGCGGGGATCGAGGTTGTCGGCCGCATCGAGGTCACGGACGGCCGCGGCCAGGTCGGCACCAGCGAGGACCTGAAGTTCCTATTGCCGCAGCGCACCTTCAATCACCCGGTCGCCCGCGCCCTCGTCGAACAGCGGCGCAGGTTGTCCGACGTTTCCCCCGACGTGATCACCGAGGTGGTCGAGGTTCTGGAAGACCTGCTCCACAAGCCCGACCATTTCTTCAACGACACGGTGGTGTTCCTCGCCATCAACGTGGCCGGCGCGCGGCTGCTGCACAGCGGCGTCAAGGACACCGAGATCGCCAGCGTCCAGAAGCTTCTGTGGGACACGGCGCTGCGCATCGAGGACGGCGATTTCGCCGTTGCCGAACGCGAACTGATGGACCTTCAGGACAAGGTCATGAAGGCCATGCGGGACGGCGCGGACTCCCAGGAGGTCCAACAGCTGATGGAGCAGTTGCGCCAGGCATTGGATGAATACCTCAAGGCGCTGACCGAACAGCTGACGCGCCAGGACCTCAAGGACCTGCCGGCCTTCGACCCCAACATGCAGTCGCTGCAAAGCCGCGACCTGCAGGACATGCTCGACCAGGCCCGCGAACTGGCCAAGAACGGCGCCATGGACGCGGCCCGCCAGATGCTGGCGCAATTGCAGAAGGCGCTCGACCAGATCCGCCGCGGCATGGCCATGGCGCCGCAGGAACAGAAGCAGATGTCCGAGGCCAAGCGCCTGATGGACGGGCTTCGCGAACTGACCGAACGCCAGCGCGGTCTGCTCGACGAGACCTTTCAGCGCGCCCAGCAGGACCGCCTCACGCCGCGCGGCCGCCAAGGTCCGGAAGGTGCCGTGCCGCTGCCGCGGGATGGTGAGCAAGGCCAGGGCGAAAGACGCCCGGGCCAGGGACCGCAGCGCGGCCAGGATCAGCAACCGGGCGACGGGCAGGGTGAACGGCAACAGGCCCGTCCCGGCGGCACGCCTCGGCCGGGCATGGGTGGCGATCCCAATCTGCAGGGCCGGGCCCAGCAGGAAGCCCTGCGCCGGGGGCTTGGCGAACTGATGCTGCAGATGGACGAAATGCTGGGCAACATCCCGGGCGAACTGGGCCAGGCCGAACGCGCCATGCGCGAGGCGTCGCGCGCGCTGGGCCAGGGCCAGCCGGGCAACGCCGTGCCCAACCAGACCGAAGCCCTGGAACATCTGCAGAAATCCCAGGACCAGATGTCGCAGAAGATGGCGCAGCAGTTCGGCCCGCAGCTCGGCCTGCGCCCCGGGCCGCAGGGCCAGCGCCGGCCCGGGCAAGGCCAGGATCCGTTCGGACGTGGTTCCGGCGGTGCCTTCGGGGCTTCGGTCGACGGCGACGTCGATGTGCCGTCGCGCATGGAAATGCGCCGGGCCCGGGAAATCCTCGAGGAACTGCGCAAGCGTTCGGGCGAGCGCCAACGCCCGCCGCTGGAACGCGACTACATCGACCGTCTGCTCAAGCAGTTCTGATTTTCGGAATCACGCGGCCGGCCGGCGCCTAATGCTTGGCCGGCGCCGCCGCGTCCTTGGGGTCGATGAAGGTGACCGTGATGCGCCGGCGCAGCGGCGACGGTTCACGGACCCGGATCTTGAAGGACATCTTGTCGCCCTTCGCGAGTTCGCTCTTCAACGGCGCCACGTCGGTGTGTTGGATCGGCTCGCCTTCGGCGTCGAACAGGATCGCGCGCACCATGGGAACGGGGCGGGGGCCGTCGGCGACGTTTTCGATCTGGCCGCGGATGACCAGGACTTCCAGGCCCTGGTCGGTTTCCTGGGCATGCTCGACGCGTTGAATTTGCAGACCGTCGCCGACCTGATGGAAGCCGATCATCTTGAACACGTCGTTCAGTTGCGGCACCTTGGCGACCAGTTCGTCCTTGAAGAAGAAGGTGCCGGCGACCAGCCCGCCGATCAGCAGCACGAAGAACACGGCAATGACCTTGCCCAGGATGCTTTTCTTCGGCAGGTCGTCGTCCGGGTCCTGCTCCTCGGCCGAGAACACGTCGGGAATGTAGTCCGGGTCTTCCATCTGGTCCGGGGACTCGATGGACTCCAGGTCGTCTTCCTCGTCGTCGTTGTTGATCAGGGATTCGAACGGCTCGATGTCGTCGTCATCTTCGAACATGTCGTCGATGTCATTGGGCAGCACGCCCATGTCGCTGTCGTCGTCGGCGGTCATGGGGGCGGGCTCGATGATGGGATCGGGCGCGTCCGCCGGTTCCGGCGCCGGCGGTGCCGGCATGGGAGCCGGTTCGGGCGGTGGCGGTGGCGGCGGTGCGGCCTGCGGCACGGGAGCCGGCGCATAGGCCTGCGGCGGATAGGGCGCGGGTGCCGCACCGTAGCCGGGCTGCGCATACATTTGTTGTTGGGGCATCTGTTGCTGGGGCGGATAGGCGGCGGGCGCCGCGGCGTGACGGGGGGTGGGCGCCGGATCGGGCAGTGCGTCGCGCGGGTCGGCGAACCACACATGGCCGCAGTTTGAGCAGCTCACGTTTCGCCCCTGCCCAAGCTGCGCGGGTTGCAGCATGTAGCGCGTGCGACAATTTGGACAGGTAACCAGCATATTTACCCCGATTCCACCCACGGACTTTATATGCGTCGGCAAATAGGAAAGCAAGCCGAGCAAACCCAAGGGCTTCGCCCCCCTCCCTGGACGCCGGCGCGGCCCCATGGCATTGTTCCTTAAAGGGAATAGCCGATCATTGATGAATTTTTCCCTAAAGTCCCCGAGAGCCCGATCAAGGTGCCCCCAAAGGTGAGAGACAGCGATCCCGAAAGCATCGTCCGCTTCGAAAACGTCGGACTGCGCTATGGCCTGGGGCCCGAGGTGCTGCAGGACATCACCTTCGCCCTGGGGCCGTCGTCCTTTCGCTTTCTTCTCGGCGAAAGCGGCGCCGGAAAATCCTCCCTGCTGAAGCTTCTCTACATGGCCCTGCGTCCGACGCGGGGGCAGATCTCGCTGTTCGGGCGCAACGTCGCCAGCATGTCGCGCAACGAGCTGCCGCGCCTGCGGCGCCGGGTCGGTGTCGTGTTCCAGGAATTCCGTCTGCTCGACCATTTGTCCGCCTTCGACAACGTGGCCCTGCCCATGCGCGTGGCCGGGGCCCGGGAAAGCGACGTGCGCCGCCATGTCGAGGAACTGCTTGCCTGGGTCGGGCTGAAGGACCATCTGAATTCACGCCCGCCGACCCTGTCCGGCGGCCAGCAGCAGCGCATCGCCATCGCGCGGGCCGTCATCACCCGGCCCAAGCTTCTGCTGGCGGACGAGCCGACGGGCAACGTCGACGACAAGATGGGCCTGCGCCTGATGCATCTGTTCGAGGAACTGAACAAGCTGGGCACCACGGTGATCGTGGCGACCCACAACCTTGGTATCGTGCGCCAGATGGCGCATCCCGTCATGCGCCTGGAGAACGGACGCCTGAATACGGACGAGGCGGAAATCATTTCCGACCTGGGCCTGGACGAACCGGGCATCGGCGCCGGTGCCGCTCCCGCCGGCCCCGGCTTTTCCCGCATTCATTGATGCTGGCTGTGATGCTCCGCCGCCGCTCCGACCTGCCGATGAACGAGGACACCCTGGGCCGCTTCCTGCCCTGGCTGATCGCCTTTATGGTCTTCCTGTCGGCCCTGGCGCTGGCGGGGATGCTGATCCTCAACGACGCGGTCAAGCGCTGGGATACGGGGCTCAACGCCACCGTCTCGGTCCAGGTGCCGCCGGGTGCGAACGCGCGCGAGGATGAACAGCGCCTGAGCCAGGTGCTGGCCGTGCTGGCCGCCAAGCCGGGGGTGGAACGCTACGAGACCCTGTCCAAGGACCGCCTGCTCGAGCTGTTGAAACCCTGGATCGGCGAGGCCGGACAGGCCCAGGACCTGCCGATCCCCATGTTGATCGACGTGACCGTGGACCGGGGTGTCGTGCTCGACGCGCAAAGCCTGGCCAAGGAACTCCAGGCCCGCGTGCCGGGGGTTTCCGTCGACGACCACCGGGTGTGGCTCAGCCAGCTCGTGCGTCTGGTCACGGTGATCCAGGTGTTGGCCTGGGCCGTGCTCGGCCTCATCGGTCTGGCGACCATCGGCACCGTCGTGTTCACCACCCGCACGGGCCTGGCCATCCACCGCGAGGCCATCGAGGTGCTGCACCTGATCGGCGCCCAGGATGCCTATATCGCGCGCCAATTCGCGTCCCGCGCCCTCGGCCTGGGGCTCAAGGGCGGGTTCCTCGGCCTGGCGCTCGCCGTGCCGACCCTGGCCGGGATCGGCTACCTTGCAATGGAAACGGGGGCGACCATGGTGCCCAAGCCAGATCTGGGGTTCTTCAAGGTCCTGGGGTTTCTCACTCTTCCCGTCGCCGTGGCGCTGCTTGCCATGATGACCGCGCGTTCGACCGTCATGCGCAACCTGAAGCGGATGTCCTGATGAGCCGGCGTCCACGCCGCGGCACCCCGGTGGGGGCGGGCCGGCTGCTGGCCATGGTGGTCATCGTCGCCGTCATCTGGGGCATCGGCCTGTTCCAGTTCGCCGACACCATTCCGACGAAGGTCGCGGACCCGGGCACGCGCACGGACGCCATCGTGGTCTTGACCGGCGGCAGCGGACGGTTGGACGAGGGCTTGGACCTGCTGGCCCGCGACCTTGCCGGGCAGCTGTTCGTGTCGGGCGTCTATCACGGACTCGACGTGGAACGTCTGGTGCAGATTTCCAAGCGCGAGCCCGAGGGCCTGGAGCCCCGCATCGGCATCGGCAACGCCGTCAACACCGTGGGCAACGCGGCGGAAACGCGGGTCTGGATGCTGAAGCGCGGGTTTACGTCGCTGCGTCTGGTGACAGGGGCCTACCACATGCCGCGCTCGCTGGCCGAATTCCATTTCTTCATGCCGGGGGTCGAGATCATTCCCAACCCCGTGTTTCCCGAGCATGTGAAGCAGAAATACTGGTGGGCCTGGCCCGGCACGGCCAGCCTGATCGTCTCGGAATACAACAAGTGGCTGTTCGCCCGTGCCCGGCACTGGGTGTCCAGCCTGTTCGCGCCGCCCCGCCCGGCTCTCAAATGAGGGGGCCCGCCATGATCGTCTTCCGCTCGATCCTGTTCGGGGCGCTGTTCTTTCCGTGGAGCACGCTGTGCTCCATCTTCGTGCCGATCTCGTTGATCTTTCCGCGCAAGTTCATGCAGACCATCGTCAAGGTCTGGGGCATCGGTGTGCGCTTCCTGTTGAAATGGGTGGTCGGGCTGACCTGGCGGGCCGAGGGCCTGGACAACATTCCGCCGGGCCCCTGCGTGATCGCGTCCAAGCACCAGAGTGCCTGGGACACCATGGTGTTTCATGTCCTGCTGCCCGATCCGGTCTATGTGGTGAAGAAGGAACTGACGCGCATCCCGTTCTGGGGCTGGGGCTTCTACAAGGCCGGCTGCGTCGTGGTCGATCGCAAGGCGGGGGCCAAGGCGCTCAAACATCTGGTCGCCGGCGTGCAGGTCGCATTGGCGCGCGGCAGTCAGGTCGTGATCTTCCCCGAGGGCACGCGCACGGCCCCGGATCAGAAGGTCGACTACCACCCGGGCATCGCCGCGATCTACCGCGACGCCAACGTGCCCGTGGTGCCCGTGGCGCTTGATTCCGGCCTGTTCTGGGGCCGCATGGCGGCGCTCAAGTACCCGGGCGAGATCACCATCCGGTTCATGGAACCGATCCCACCGGGCGGCGACCGGCGCGAATTCCTGGCCCTGCTGCAGGGCCGGGTCGAGGGCGAGAGTGCCAAGCTGATGGCGGAAAAGCGTGCGCGTTATCCCTGGCTGCCCGCCCCCCGGTCAACCCTGCCGCCCGCTGTGGATAACGGGTAAAACTTCCCGACCGCCCACTCAGCACCGTGTTCCGGACGCCCTTCCTGTGGGCCGTTCTGGGGGCTTTTTGCCACCTCCTGTGGGAAACATAAAGAGAACAAAAATTTGACCCCCTGGGGTTAACCGCCTACACTTATTGAAATTTTCCCAGCACAAAGGATTACGGGCCCGTGTCTCAACCGCCTGCCACGCCGAGCGCGCCGATCGCCGCCATTTCCCAGCAGATCTGGGACATGAAGTACCGGTTGAAATCGCCGGACGGCCGGCCCGTGGACAAGACCATCGACGACACCTGGGCCCGGGTGGCGAATGCCCTGGCGGCCAGGGAAGCCGACCCGGAAATCTGGGCGCAGCACTTCAAGGACGCCCTCACCGGGTTCAAGTTCCTGCCCGCCGGGCGCATCATCTCCGGCGCCGGCACGGACCGCATGGTGACCCTGTTCAACTGCTTCGTCATGGGCGAAATCCCCGACGACATGTCGGGCATCTTCGACAACCTGAAGGAAGCGGCCCTGACCATGCAGCAGGGCGGCGGCATCGGTTACGACTTCTCGACGCTGCGTCCCAAGGGATCCCCGGTCAAACGGGTCGGCGCCGACGCCTCCGGACCGCTGTCGTTCATGGACGTGTGGGACAGCATGTGCCGCACCATCATGTCGGCCGGCTCGCGCCGGGGGGCGATGATGGCGACCATGCGCTGCGACCACCCGGACATCGAGGATTTCATCGCCGCCAAGCGCGAACCGGGGCGGCTGCGCATGTTCAATCTGTCGGTTCTGGTGACCGACGCCTTCATGCGCGCGGTCAAGGAAGACGCGCCGTGGGAACTGACCTTCGGCGGCACAACCTACCGCACCCTGCCGGCGCGCGAGCTGTGGGACAAGATCATGCGCGGCACCTACGCCTATGCCGAACCGGGCGTGATCTTCATCGACCGCATCAACGCGCGCAACAACCTGGCCTATTGCGAAACCATCCACGCGACCAATCCCTGCGGCGAACAGCCGCTGCCGCCTTACGGCGCCTGCCTGTTGGGCTCGGTCAACCTGGCGCGGCTGGTCGACCGGCCGTTCGAAGACGGCGCCGGTGTCGACGCCCAGGCCCTCGACACCCTGGTGCGCACGGCCGTGCGCATGATGGACAACGTGGTCGATGCGTCGAACTTCCCGCTCGAAGCCCAGCGCCACGAGGCCCAGGCCAAGCGCCGCATCGGGCTCGGCGTCACGGGGCTGGCCGACGCGCTGATCATGTGCGGTGCCCGCTACGGCGGCAGCAAGGCCGTGCGCCTGACCGAACAATGGCTGCGCGCGATCCAGCGTTCGGCCTATCTCGCCTCCGTCGATCTCGCCCGTGAAAAGGGCGCCTTCCCGCTCTATGACCGGGACGCCTATCTCGCCGGCGAACACATTCAGACCCTGGATCAGGACGTGAAGGACGCCATCCGTGAACACGGCATCCGCAACGCGCTGCTGACCTCCGTCGCCCCCACGGGCACGATCTCGCTGTTCGCCGACAACGTGTCGTCGGGGCTGGAGCCCGTGTTCTCCTTCAAATACACCCGCCGTGTGCTGATGCCCGACGGCACCCGCCGCGAGGAAGAGGTCACCGATTACGCCTACCGCCTCTACAAGCGCATGCGGGGCGAGGACGCGGTCCTGACCGACGCCTTCGTCGATGCGCAAAGCCTCAGCCCCAACGACCATCTGGTCATGCAGGCGGCGGTGCAGAAATACATCGATTCCTCCATCTCCAAGACCATCAACGTGCCGGAAAGCATCGCCTTCGACGACTTCAAGGACATCTACATGCAGGCCTACGACCTGGGCTGCAAGGGCTGCACCACCTACCGGCCCAACGACGTCACGGGTGCGGTGCTGGAGGTCAAGAAGGAAGCCAAGGCCGACGAGCCCGAACTGCCGCTGGAACCCGCGACGCGCAAGGTGCTGCCCGTGGACGAAGGCGATTCCGGCTCCGTCGTGCGCATGTTCCAGCCCTTGGACCGGCCGGGCGAACTGCCGGGGCGGACCTACAAGGTCAAATGGCCGGAAAGCGACCATGCGCTTTACATCACCATCAACGACGTGATGGACGACCAGGGCCGCATCCGCCCGTTCGAGATTTTCATCAATTCCAAGAACACGGAACATTACGCCTGGACCGTGGCGCTGACGCGCATGATCTCCGCCGTGTTCCGGCGCGGCGGCGACGTCTCCTTCGTGGTCGAGGAACTGAAGGCCGTGTTCGACCCCAGGGGCGGGCAATGGATGGGCGGACGCTACGTGCCATCCTTGCTGGCGGCCATCGGCGGGGTCATCGAACAGCACATGATCCAGTCCGGCTTCCTGCCCAACCCGGACAAGGACAAGCGCGACCGCGACGCCCAGGAACTGCCCAAGGCGGTGGGGCACGACGGCCCGCTGCTGTCCGGCGCCGCCCCCTTCCGGCAATGCCCGAAATGCGCCCAGGCCTCCCTGGTGCGCCAGGAAGGCTGCGACACCTGCACGTCCTGTGGGTATTCGAAGTGCGGCTAATCTAGGCGTTTCACTTCGCGCAGCACCCGCTCCAACACTCGATCGCTGATGCCCATCTCCTGCAGGTGGGCGACCGTGTTTTTCAGGTAGTCCACGCAGGCGCCGCGTTTGCCCTGGCCCTGGGCGACCATGCGGGCGGCCTCGTCCAGGGGCCGGGTTCCCGCGTAATAGTCGCTTGCGTGGTTGACCACGAAGGCCGCGCCGTTCACGGGCTCGCCGCCCAAGAAAAGCTGAAGCCACTTCAAGTGGTATTCGCCCTCCGACGTTTCCCGTGCGTGCAGATGGGCGAGCACGGCGTCGCGTTCGCGGCCGCGGATGCGGAAGGCGAGCCCCCGGCACGAGCCGCCCCGGTCGAGGCCGAGCACCAGGCCCGGCACTTGGCGGGTGCCCCGGTAATCGAAGGAATAAAGACAGAGGGCGCGGTGATAGCCATAGAGCCGCGCCGGGCGCGTTTCCGCATGCGGAAAATCCGCGTCCCACATGAGCGAGCCGTAGGCGAACAGCCAGAAATCGTCGGTGGTGCGTGACATGGCCGCCATTGTTAGCCGCCAAGGCTGCTTGCCGCCAGGGAGAATCCCGGCCCCCCTCACCCTAACCCTCTCCCCCAAGGGGGAGAGGGGACGTTCGCCCAATCTTTCTCCCTCTCCCCCGCCTTGGTGGGGGAGAGGGCCGGGGTGAGGGGGGAGACGCGCGCGACCTCTTTCATGCGCTGGCCCATTGCGCCTATAACGGGCCATGGCTTTCACCCCGCGCCGATCCCTGGACCGCCTGCGCACGGCACCACCGCTGGCGCGCCGCGTCGCCGTGGCCCTGCCGCTGGTGGCGATTTTGGGGTACGCCGTGTTCTGGTTCACGGTCGCGGGGGTCGCGGAAAAGCAGGTCCGCGCCTGGACCCAGGCCCAGGCGGCGCACGGGGTCGCGATCACCCATGGCGCCATGGCGACCGGCGGCTTTCCTTTCCGCATCGACGTCCGCATCGCGGCCCCCGCCGCGACATGGCCGGGCGGAACCTGGCGCGGCCCGGGCCTGACGTTGTCCGCCGCCCCCTGGGACTGGCGGCGCCTGAACTGGCGGGCCGACGGCGTCCACCGCGTTACCTGGACGGGCAGGGACGGTGAGGCGCGGACGGCGACACTCACGGCCTCCCATCTGGAAGGCTGGGGCGAGGCGGCGGGCGGCGGCCTGCCCCGCGTCGAAGCTTGGATGACCGGGGGTGTGCTGGAATTGCCCGACGACGCCCCCGGCGGCCCGGTCACGGCGCGGGGCCTGCTGGTTCATATCCTGCCGCCCGGGCCCGGCGACGCCGATGCCGGCGACGACGGCACGCCGCGCCTGCCGGTCTCGCTCGATGCCAAGGGGGTGACCCTGCCGCCCGGCTTGGGCACGGTGCTGGGGCACGAGGTCGACCGTCTGGCCCTGGAAATGTCGCTCAACGGCCCCGTCGGCAGGGGGCCCTGGCCCGAACCGGCGCTGGCTTGGCGCGATGCGGGCGGAGTGCTGGAAATCAAACAGTTGGGCGTCGTCCACGGACCCCTGAACCTGACGGGGGAGGGCACCCTGGCGATCGACGGCAACGGGCAGCCCGAGGGGGCGTTCACCGCCCGCGTCACGGGCTTCGCGGAAACGGTCGAGGCCCTGCGCAAGGCGGGCATCGTCGACAACCGCGCCGCCGACGCCGTGCAGGTCGTCCTCGGCCTGCTGTCCAGGGGCCCGGTCGGCGGGCCCCGCACCCTCGACGTGCCCATGACCCTGCAGGACCGCACGCTCAGCCTGGGGGCGGTGCCGCTGCTGCGCCTCAAGCCCGTCGACTGGTTCACGCCATCCGGGTCGTGAGCGCCGCCGGTTCGAAATCGGCGGCCCGGTCTGCTATGCTTGGGCCCATGATCCGCGCATTGATCCTCATGGTTTTGCTGACGGCGGCCGCCCCGGCCCCGGCCGGAGACGCCGCCAAGGCCAGCCCGCCCGCGCCGCAGCATGGCCCCTACTATTCGGGGCAGTTGCTGGTCGCCGGTCCGAGCATGCCCGACCCGCGCTTCCAGGGGGCGGTGATCTATCTCGCCGACCACGACGCCGAGGGGGCGTTTGGCCTGATCGTCAACCGCCCCGTGGGTGCCGGGCCCGTGCGCGATTTCCTGATCGGTCTCGGGATGCCGCCGGACCCGGCGGAAAACATCACCGGCGACGTGCGCATCCACGCGGGCGGCCCGGTGGAGCCGGGGGCGGGTTTCGTGCTGCACACCAACGAGTACCAGACCGAAACCACGGGCATGCTTCGCGGCAAGGTCGCCGTGACGGCCAGCCTGAAGGCGGTTAAGGACATCGGCCTGGGCATGGGGCCGCGGCGATATCTGATCCTGCTGGGCTATGCGGGCTGGACATCGGGGCAGCTGGAGGCCGAGATGCGCCGCGGCGACTGGATGATCGCGCCCTATGACGAAGACACCGTGTTCGCCACCGACGGCGCCGGAAAATGGGACCGGGCGCGGAAATCCGCCGGCATTCCCATGTAGTCTGCCGCCCGGCGTTGACTCGCCGTGGGCGGGGAACTAGCGTCCCCGCAGATCAAACGGGAACCCGCCGGTGACAGCAGGCACGAACACCTTCACCTCACGCAAGCGCCGGCGGCGCGCCACCGGCGTCCTGCTGCTCGCGGGTCTGTGGCTGAAGATCTTCGTCATCGCCCTGGGCCTGGCCCAGCCGGCGCAAGCCGCCCGGAACGGGGCCGGTGCGGCGGAACGGGACCTGCTGGCCGCCCTGCACGTCATCTGCACCTCGGGCGGGGTCAAGGTTCTTGGATCATCCGGGGGCGACGGCGGCGGCGACCCGAAACCGGCCGGCATGGACCTGCTCGATTGTACGCGCTGCTGCTGCACGCCGGTTCATGGGGTCCCTCTCGTACAGGGCGATTGCCCGGTCCGCGCGGCGGCGCATGCAGTTGTCCTGCCCGCGCCCGCATCCCTGATCGCCGGACAAGCCGTTGACCGCGCCGCGCATCCCCGCGCCCCGCCGGCCCAGGCCCTCGCCTGATCCATCCGACCCATTCCGGGGCCTCCGCCCCCTCCGATTTCGAGGACCTGTCACCATGAAGACCATGACCAGCCGCCCGATGGCGGCGCTGTTCGCCGCCGTTCTGATCTTTTCCCTGCCCGCCCTTGCCGGAGCGCAAAACGCGAAAGGCCATGCGGCGGCGACCCAACACGGTATCACCGTGACCGGCGCCTGGGCACGCCCGACCATCGCCAAGATGCGCATTTCCGCCGCCTACTTCCAGGCCGCCACCACGGGCGGGGAAGACAAGCTGATCGCCGCCAAGACCCCCAATGCGGACAAGGCCGAACTGCACCAGCACATCATGGAGAACGGCATCGCCAAAATGCGCCCGGTCGACAGCGTCGCCATCGCCCCCGGCGCGCCCGTGGTGTTCCAGCCGGGCGGCTATCACGTCATGATCATGGGCCTGAAGGGGCCCTTGAACGAGGGCGACAGCTTTCCCCTGACCCTGACCTTCGAGACGGCCGGCGACGTGACCGTCGATGTCATGGTGATGAAGAAGGCGGCCCAGGATCACGGCAACATGGACCACGGCATGCACAAGCACTGACGCCTGGACGCCGCCGCCGGGGTGCGGTGATTACGCCTGCTTGGCGTCGATCACGCCCCGGCGCACGGCGCGGGTTCGGGTGAAGACCTCTTCCAGCCCGTCGCCGTCGCCCTTGCGGATCATGCGCTGCATGGCGGTCAGGTCCTCGGTGAAGCGGCCGAGGATTTCCAGCACCGCCTCGCGGTTGGTCAGGAAGATGTCGCGCCACATCACCGGGTCCGAGGCCGCGATGCGCGTGAAGTCGCGGAAGCCCGTTGCCGAGAACTCGATGACTTCCTTCTGCAAATCCGCGGACAGCTGCGTCGCCGTGTCGACGATGGTGTAGGCGATCAGGTGCGGCAGGTGCGAGGTGATGGCCAGAACCTGGTCGTGATGGCCCGGGTCCATGATCTCGACCTTGGAGCCGGCGCGCTGCCACAGATCGGTGACCTTGGCGACGGCGGCGGCGTCCGTCCCGGCCTCGGGCGTCAGCAGGTGCCAGCGGCCTTCGAACAGTTCGGCGAAGCCCGATTCCGGCCCGGAATGCTCGGTCCCCGCCAGGGGGTGGCCCGGCACCAGATGCACGCCGGCCGGCAGGTGCGGTTTGATGGCCTCGATGGCGGCGCGTTTGACGGAGCCCACGTCGGTGACGATGGCGCCCGGCTTCAGGACCGGGGCGATGGCCGCCGCCACGGCGGCGTAAGCGCCCAAGGGCGTGCAGATCACCACGATGTCGGCGTCGCGCGCGGCTTCGGCCGGGTCGGTCGTGACCTGATCGGCGAGGCCGAGCCGCAGGGCGGCATCCAGGGTTTCCTGGCGCCGCGCGGCGACGGCGATCTCGCCGGCCAGACCGTCGCGGCGCACCACCCGGGCCAGGGACGAGCCGATCAGCCCGATCCCGATGAAGGCCATGCGGTTGAACATTTGCCCGTTCTTTTCCGTGGCGCTCATGTGTCGGCCCCCATGAAGTCGCGCAGTGCCGCGATCACCGCCTCCATCTCGTCGGCCTTGCCGATGGTGATGCGCAGGCAGTCGGGCAGGCCGTAGCCCGCGACCCGCCGCGCGATGATGCCCTTCGATTTCAGGTGCTCGTCGGCGGCCTCGGCGGTGGCGTTATCGGCGAAGCGGGCCAGCACGAAATTGCCGACCCCGTCGGGCACGAACAGACCCAGCTGGCGCAGCGCGTCCTGCGTGCGTTTCAGCCATTCGTCGTTGTGCGCCCGGCACATGTCGGTGAAGGCCGTGTCGTTGAAGGCGGCGAGGCCAGCCGCCTGGGCCGGAACGGACACGTTGAACGGCCCGCGCACGCGGTTGAGCACGTCGGCCACGGCCTCGGGCATGTAGGCCCAGCCCAGGCGCGCGCCGCCCAGGCCGTACATTTTCGAGAACGTGCGCGTCATCACCACGTTGTCGGCGTTCCGCACCATGTCCATGCCGTCGGTGTATGTCGGCGTGCCGGTGACGTATTCCGCATAGGCGGCGTCGACGATCAACAGAATATCGTCGCGCAGGCCGTCGCGCAGGCGCTGCAGTTCGTCCACCGTCAGGTAGGTGCCCGTCGGGTTGTTTGGGTTGGCGACGAACAGCAGGCGCGTGTTGTCGGTCACCGCCGCCAGCAGGTTGTCGACGTCCGCTTTCAGGTCCGTTTCCGGCGCCTTCACGGGCGTCGCCCCCGCGGCCATGGCGGAAATGCCGTACATCAGGAAGCCGTGCTCGGAATACAAAACCTCGTCCCCCGGGCCGACATAGGCCTGGCACAGCATGTTGATGATCTCGTCCGACCCGGCACCCAGCACGATGCGCTGGGGTTCCAGATTGAAGCGGTCGGCAATGGCGGCGCGCAGGTCCGGCGCGTGACCGTCGGGATAGCGATGGATGTTCAAGGCCGCTTCCTGCAGCGCCTTGACGGTGGCCGGGCTCGGGCCGAACGCACCCTCGTTGGACGACAGCTTGATGACGGTGTCGGCGCCCGCGATTTTGCTTTCACCGCCCTTGTAGGGGGCGATGTTCATGATGCCGGGCTGCGGCCGGGGCGTGGTCATCGCTTTTTCCCCGGATCCAGTTCCTGCGGGCCGAGGGGCGTGGCGCAGGTACCTAAGTGAATAACCCGGCTGACCTTGCCCTTCACGTTTTCCTTGAGCGCGTCCAGGTGGCCTTTTTCCGGATCGACGAAGCCGAACACCTCGGCCAGATGGGTCCAGGCGGCCGGGCGCGCCGGTTCGTGCCAAAGCTGGTTGTACACGGGCGAAAAACCGAGTCCGTTCAGCACCTTGGCGATGGCGCGAAAGGGAATGTCCTCTTCGCATTCGATCGCCAGATAGGTGCGGTCGCGGCCCGTCGGCTCGGGCTTGACCAGCGGGCAGATGACGAGCGCTTCCAGGCCTTGGGCCTCGAACCCGTTGCCGGGCCCGGCGAAGGGTAGGCGGGCGATGATGCGGGGCGCGTCCTCGGCCGTCGAGACAAGGTGGCGCCACCACTGGTCGTCGTCCTGGTCGTTACGCGGCAGGGGCAGGACGCCCAGGGTGTATTCCTGGCGCTGCACGGCCTCGATCACCCGGGCACTGGTGGCGAACCGGCGCATGGGCGTGAAGCTTCCGTACTGGTCGCGCGTCATGTCCCAGTACCCGGTCTGGTTTTCCGGCACCATGACGGCGACGGAAAAAGGCCCTTCGAAGCTCAGCGTCGCGACGATCAACTCGCGCCAGATGCGCGTCAGTTCGCGGCGCGGGAAGGGACCCTTGTGACGTTCCATCAGGCGATAGACGATTTCCGCCTCGCGGGCCGGGCGAATCTTGACGCTTTCGCCCTTTTTGATCTCGCGCACGTTCTCGACCACCTCGGTCCGCTGCATGATCAGGTCATGAAGCTTCTCGTCGATGTCGTCGATCTGTTGGCGCAGGTCGGCAAGCGTGGGTTTGAGGGGCTTCGTCATGATGTTTCGGGTCGTCGGTGGTGGCGGGGAGCTGCGTAGTGATACTGGGATGGCGGGCGGAAATCAAAGGCAAATCAGGTGCTAACGCGCGCCCGGACCCGGTTTCAGGCGGACCCGTCCGGCGGCGGCGCCCCGCCCTTGCGGCATGGCAAGGTAGGCGCGCCGGCCGCGCGCCGGATGGGCCGGGGTCGCGGCATAGATCTGTTTGACCGCCTCCATGACCACGACGCCGGCGAACGACCCCCACAGCATGGCGCCCGCGCGCTCCCACGCTGGGGCCGAACGGACCAGCAGCGCCGTGCGGAACGGCGGCATGTAAAGCGCGCGGTCCGTGGTCAGCGGCGTGAACATGGATTCCCTGAGCAGGCGCGACAACTGGCGCGGCGAGAACGGCCGGCCATGGCCGAAGGGCGTGCGCTCGAACCGTGCCCACAGGCCCGACCGATTGGGCACGACCACCATCAGGCGCCCGGAATCGGTCAGCACCCGCCAGATTTCCCGCATCAGGGGTTCGACCTGTTCGGCGCATTCCAGGGCGTGGACCAGGATGATGCGGTCCATGGACAGGTCGGGAAACGGCAGGTCGAGCTCATCCACCAGAGTGGCCTGGCCGCCGCCCTGGGCGGGCCAGCGCAGGACCCCCTGACGCGCCGGCATGGCGGCGATGACACGGTCGGCTTCGTCGCGGAAACCTTCCAGATAGGGGGCGGCATAGCCGATGCCCAGAATGCGCTGGCCCTTCATGTCGGGCCACATGGCGCGCATCTTGCGCCGGATCATGCGCCGCGCCGCCTGCCCCAGGGGGGCGGCGTAAAAGTCGCGCAGGTCCACAACATCGATCCACATGGGACAGGAGCATAGAGCATATGTGCCCCGCTCAAAACGCCGTGTATCGGGCCAGCAAGCCGTGGCGCGGTTCGGGAACGGGTGTTAAGGTCGCAGCCAAACGACCACCACCATCCCGGAGACATCCATCCATGAAACTACGCTTTTCCCCGACGTCGCCTTTCGTCCGCAAGGTCAGGGTCACGGCCATCGAAACCGGCCTGGACGACCAGATCGAACGCATCAACACCAATGTTTGGGCGCCGGACACGGACATCGGCACGGACAACCCGGTCGGCAAGGTGCCGACCCTGGTCACCGATGGCGGCGAAATTCTCTACGATTCCTCGGTCATCTGCGAATACCTGGACAGCCTGCATGACGGCCAGAAGCTGTTTCCCGCCGTGGGCGGGGCGCGCTGGCGGGCGCTGCGCCTGAATGCGCTTGGCGACGGCATGTGCGAAACCGGCATCCGGCGCCTGCTTGAAGGCCGGTTCTGGAAGGAAAGCCCGCGCCAGGACTGGATCGACCGTGCCAACAAGGTGCTCGGCCGCTGCTTCAAGGCACTTGAGGACGACGTCGACGCCCTGTCCGGCCCGGTCACCATCGGCCAGGTCTCCGTCGGCTGCGCCATCGGTTGGCTCGACCTGCGGTTCAACGATCTCGGTTGGCGCGACGACTGCCCGGCGCTTGCCGATTGGTACGCCGGGTTCTCTGCCCGCCCGTCCATGACGGCGACCGAGCCCAAGGAATAACCGGAACCGGAGGGGACAAGGGGGCGACGTGCAGGCAGCCGACATCATCAAGGCCCTGAATCTCGCCCCCCATCCGGAAGGCGGCCATTTCCGGGAAATCCACCGGGATGCACCGCCGGGCGGCGGCCGCGGGGCCGTGACCAGCATCTATTACCTGCTGGCGGCGGGCGAACGTTCTCACTGGCATCGGGTCGATGCCGTGGAAATCTGGAACTTTCATGCCGCCGGCGGTACGGGGGCGGGCCTGGACCTTGCCCTGTCGCCGGACGGTAGGTCCGTGAAAACCCATCGGCTGGGCGAAAACCTGACTGCCGGGCATGTGCCGCAGGCCGTCGTGCCCGCCGGCTGCTGGCAGGCGGCGGGTCTGGCCGATGCGGCGCCGGGCGGCTGGGTTCTGGTTGGCTGCACGGTCGCCCCGGCCTTCGATTTCGCGGGGTTCGAAATGGCGCCCCCCGGCTGGGCGCCGGAAGACTGGAAATCCTAGGGGGCTGGGGTTACCGTAAAGCCGGTTGACAATTTTCCGGTGGAGAGCGCTATGGCCGCGGACACGACCCTGCACGGTGCGGGCAACCTGGGCGCCCTTCTGGTCCGGGCCTTCCGCTGGTTCGAGGAAGGCCTCGCCGGCGATCCCGACACGGCCCATCTGCCGCGCCTGTCCGGCACTCAGTTCATGACCCTGGCCAGCCTGGACGATGACGGCACCTCCATCGCCGAACTGGCGCGCCGCGTCGGCGTGACCCGCCAGGCCATGCATCAGCAGGTCGGCGAGATGGAAAAGGCGGCCGTGGTGGAATTGGTTGATTCGCCCACGGACCGGCGGGTCAAGCTGGTGAAACTGTCCCTGCTCGGCCGGACCCTGGACCGGAAGGCGGCCCAGGCCATCGACGCGCTGGAGCGGGACCTGTCGATGCGCATCGGCAAGGATGCGGTGGCCGGCCTGCGCGCGACCCTTGCGGCCGATTGGGGCGTTCCCGGCAAAGGGGGCAGGCGCTAAACGCCGCCCCCCTGCCGTAACGATTACGCGCGGTCGAAGCGGTCCGCGTTCATCACCTTGGTCCAGGCGTCCACGAACTTGTGCAGGAACTTCTTTTCCGCGCCGTTCTGGGCATAGACCTCGGCGAGGGCGCGCAGTTGGGAGTTCGATCCGAACACCAGATCGACCCGGGTGGCGGTCCATTTCACCTTGCCGGTGGCGCGGTCGCGGCCCTCGAACACATCCTTGGACTTGGCGACCGGTGTCCATTCCGTGCTCATGTCGACCAGATTCACGAAGAAATCGTTGGACAGCGCGCCCGGGCGGCCGGTGAACACGCCGTGCTTGGCTTGCCCGTGGTTGACGCCCAGCACACGCAGGCCGCCGATCAGGGCGGTCATCTCCGGCGCGGTCAGGCCCAGCAACTGGGCCTTGTCGACCAGCATTTCTTCCGGCGACACCTTCAAGCCGGTCTTCACGTAATTGCGGAACCCGTCGGCCAGCGGCTCCAGCGGCGCGAAGGCCTCGGCGTCGGTCTGTTTCTGCGTGGCGTCCGTGCGGCCCGGCGTGAAGGGCACTTCGATCTTGTGCCCGGCCTTCTTGGCCGCCGCCTCGACGGCCGCACAACCGCCGAGCACGATCAGGTCGGCAAGCGAGACCTTGCGCTTGCCGGACGATTTATTGAACGCCGCCTGGATCTTTTTCAGGGCCGTCAGCGTCCGCGCCAGGCGGGCCGGCTGGTTGACCTCCCACTTCTTCTGGGGAAGCAGGGCGACGCGCGCGCCGTTGGCCCCGCCGCGCATGTCGGAGCCGCGGAAGGTCGAGGCCGAGGCCCAGGCGGTCGATACCAGATCGGCGGCGGTGAGGCCCGAGGCGAGTATCTTCTTCTTCAGCGCCTTGATGTCCTTACCGTTGATCGGGGCATGGTCGGCGGCGGGCACGGGATCCTGCCAGATCAGTTCCTCCTTCGGAACCTCGGGGCCCAGGTACCGTTCGCGCGGTCCCAGATCGCGGTGGGTCAGCTTGAACCAAGCCCGGGCGAAGGCGTCGGCGAAGGCCTCCGGGTTCTTGTGGAAGCGTCGCGAAATCGGCTCGTAGATCGGATCGAAGCGCAGCGACAGGTCCGCCGTGGTCATCATCGGGCGGTGCTTCTTTTTCGGATCATGGGCGTCGGGGATCATGTCCTCGGGCGCCGGGTTCTTGGCCAGCCACTGATGGGCGCCGGCGGGGCTTTTCACCAACTCCCACTCGTAGCCGAACAGCATGTCGAAATAGCCCATGTCCCAGGTCGTCGGGTTCGGCTTCCACGCCCCCTCGATGCCGCTGGTCGTGGTGTGCTGACCCTTGCCGGAGCGGAAGCGGTTTTTCCAACCCAGACCCATCTGCTCGATCTCGGCGGCTTCCGGTTCCGGGCCGACCAGTTTGGCGTCGCCGGCGCCGTGGCATTTGCCGAAGGTATGGCCGCCGGCCACCAGGGCCACGGTTTCCTCGTCGTCCATCGCCATGCGGGCGAAGGTTTCGCGCACGTCAATGCCAGAGGCGACGGGGTCCGGCTTGCCGCCCGGGCCTTCCGGGTTGACGTAGATCAGGCCCATCTGCACGGCCGCCAGGGGGTTGTCCAACTCATGCTTGCCGGAATAGCGCTTGTCGCCCAGCCATTCGGTCTCCATGCCCCAATTGATGTCTTCCTCGGGCTCCCAGATATCGACGCGGCCGCCGCCGAAGCCGAAGGTCTTGAAGCCCATGGATTCCAGGGCGCAGTTACCGGCCAGGATCATCAGGTCGGCCCAGGAGATTTTGTTGCCGTATTTCTGCTTGATCGGCCACAAGAGCCGCCGCGCCTTGTCCAGGTTGCCGTTGTCGGGCCAGCTGTTGATCGGCGCGAACCGTTGGTTGCCGGTCGCCGCCCCGCCGCGGCCGTCGGCGATGCGGTAGGTGCCGGCACTGTGCCAAGCCATGCGGATGAACAGGGGGCCGTAATGGCCCCAGTCGGCGGGCCACCAGTCCTGGGAATCGGTCATCAGCGCGTACAGGTCCTTTTTCAGGGCCTTGTACTTGAGTTTCTTGAACTCCTTGGCGTAGTCGAACCCGGGGCCCATGGGATTGGACAGGTCGGAATGCTGATGCAGGATGCCCAGGTTCAACTGGTTCGGCCACCAGTCCCGATTGGAGCGGCCCGAGAAGGTCGCGTTGGACGGGGCGTTGTGCATGACCGGGCATTTGCCCGCAGTGTTCGTGGCTTTCGCGACCATGTAATGTCTCCCTGATGGCTTGCGTTCGATCTCAACCTGAACAGTTTGTGTCCGTATTCTTGCCGTTTTATGGCGGCGTCGCGTTGACCCGTGTCAAAGGGCGCATATTAGAGTCATTCTAAAAAAGAATTGTGCCACGACGCGGCGTCAGGCGCCAGACGCCATCGGAAAAAAACAGATGCCTGCGATTCGAAGGATTGCAGCCCCCGGCCTGGCTTCAGATCATGTTCAATGTGATCGCCGTGAGGATCAGGTATCTGGCGGTCTTGGCCACGGATACGATGGCCAGGAAGCTCCAGAACGGCTCGCGCAGCACGCCCGCCGCCAGGGTCAACGGGTCGCCGATGAACGGCATCCAGCTTAACAGCAGGCTCCACCGCCCGTAGCGGTGATACCAGCCGACGGCCTTGTCCAACTGTTCGGGTTTGGCCGGAAACCATTTGCGGTCGCGGAAATGCTCGATCCAGCGGCCGAGCGCCCAGTTGACGACGGCGCCCAGGGTATTGCCCAGGCTGGCGACGGCGATCAGCAGGGCGACGCTGTAGTCACCGGACAGGAGCAGACCCGCGAGACCGATTTCCGACTGCGCGGGCAGGATCGTCGCAGCCAGGAAGGCGATCAGGAACAGGCCGCCGTAGGCCATGAGCTCAGCGGCCATGGGGCCACATGAAATGCAGGTCGTCGATGACATAGGGGTGAGCGTGACGATGACCGCCTAGGTGATCGCCCAGGGCCAGATGCGGATGACCGTCCGGCAGATCGGGATGTTCGTGTTCCATGGTCTCGGGATCGGAGGCGGGCCATAACAGGATCGCGCCGATGACACCGGCGCCGGCGAGGCTGCCCAGAACCAGGGCGCTGACCGGCAGGCCCATGGCGGCCCCGATCCAGCCCGCCACCGGATAGGTCAGCAGCCAGCAGGCATGGGACAGCGCGAACTGCGCGGCGAAGATCGCCGGACGGTCCTCGGCATGGGCGGAGCGTCTGAGCAAGCGCCCCGAGGGCGTCAGCGCCAGGGAATACCCGCAGCCGAGAACGAACCACAGCCCCAGGAGCATGGCAAAGCCGTCCACCGCCGCCGCCGTTGCGGTGCCGGCAGCCAGGATGATGCCGCCCGCCAGGATCGCCCCGCGGTCTGGCACGTGGGCCAAGAGACGCGGCAGGGCGAGGGCGACGGCCATCGACCCGCCGCCGAACGCCGCGAGGGCCAGGGCCGTCTGTTGCTCGGCGAAGCCCAGCCGGGACTGCACGAATACGACCGTGTTGACGATCACGAAGGCACCCGCCGCCGCGACGGACAGGTTCATGGCCATCAGGCCGCGCAGGCGGGGCGTGGCTAGAAATATCCGGCCCCCCCGCACCAAGCGGTCGTATATGCGGCGCGAAACGTCAGGCCGGGGCGAGGGCAGGGTGACCGTCAGAACGAGAAGCGCGGATGCGACGAAGCCCAAGGCCGTGCCTATGAACAGGTCGTGGAAGGTCATGACCGTCAGCAGTGCGCCGGCGATGGCCGGGCTGAGAAGATTTTCCAGATCATAGGCAAGGCGGGACAGGGACAGGGCGTTGGTGTAGTCGCCTTCGTCCGGCAGGACGTCGGGAATGGTTGCCTGGAAGGTCGGGGTGAAGGCGGCCGAGGCCGCTTGCAGGACGAAGATCAGGAGGTAGACCTGCCAGATCTGGGTCACGAAGGGCAGCATCAGCGCCGCGCCGGCCCGGACGGCATCGAGCGACACCAGGAACGCGCGCCTGGGCAGCAGGCCGGCGAAAGCACCGGCGACCGGGGACAGGCCCACATAGGCGGCCATCTTGATGAACAGGGCCGTGCCGAGGACGGCCCCCGCCGTGTCGCCCGCGATATCGTAGGCCAACAGGGCAAGCGCGACCGTGCCGAGTCCCGTGCCGACGAGGGAGATCGCCTGGGCGAGAAAAAGGTTCCGGTAGGTTCTGTTCGCGAGGACGCCCAACATGGCCGCGCCCGATCCGTCCGTGGTCAAAGATACTTGGCGATGGCCTTGAAGTCGGCGATTTCCTGCCGCTGTTCGGCGTCCATCGGGCCGACGACCGTATCGAGACAGTGGTCCAGGTGGTCTTCGATCAGCGTCGTCTTGGCATTCGCCACGGCGCTTTCGACCGCGTGAAGCTGCTGCGCCACGTCAAGGCAGGGGCGGCCCGTCTCGATCATCTCGATGACCTTGCGCAGGTGACCGTGCGCCCGCTTCAGGCGGTTGATCACAACCGGGTGACTTTGGTGTCTGTGCGTTCCGTCCATGCTTGATCCTATCCCCCTGGATAGGATATGGTCAAGCCAATGATACACCCACAACAATTATGCAATCCAACGATAGGGGCCCAATGATCAGAACTGTTGCAGGGGCTGCCTTGGGCGCCCTTTTCCTTTGCCTCGCAGGCATCGACGCCGCCCAGGCCCATGCCGTCGCGCAGGGCGACAAGGGCTACATCATGGAAATGTCCGGCATTCTGCTGCTGCCTTTTACCTATCTGGGCGCCAAGCACATGGTCACCGGCTACGACCACATCCTGTTCCTGTTCGGCGTGATTTTCTTCCTCTACCGGATGAAGGACATCGCCCTCTACGTCAGCCTGTTCGCCATCGGCCATTCGACGACCATGCTGCTGGGCGTGCTGTTCGACTTCGGCATCAACAGCTACCTGATCGACGCGATCATCGGCTTTTCCATCGTCTACAAGGCATTGGACAACATCGGCGCCTACCGGCGCTGGTTCGGCTTCCAGCCCAACACCAAGGCGGCGACCCTGATCTTCGGGTTCTGCCACGGTTTCGGTCTGGCCTCCAAGATCATCGATTATGACATCGCGTCGGACGGGCTGATCCCCAACCTGCTGGCCTTCAACGTCGGCGTCGAGCTGGGCCAGCTGACGGCGCTGGCCGCGATCCTCGTGCTGATGGGCTGGTGGCGGCGGACCGACAATTTCATGCGCAACGCCTACACGGCGAACGTCGTGATGATGAGCACCGGATTCATCCTCATCGGCTACCAGCTGACCGGCTACTTCGTTTCCTGATCCAGAAAAGGACCAACCCATGTTCAATTCCGACATCCCCACCCAGGCCGGGCTGCCGACGACGCGAAAGCTTGTGCGCTCGACCCTGCTGGCCCTCCTCTCGGCGGGTGTGATCCTCGTGACGGTGGTGCTGCCGGCCGAATACGCTATCGACCCGACCGGGATCGGCCGCATGCTCGGCCTGACCGAGATGGGCGAGATCAAGACGCAGTTGGAACAGGAAGCCGAGGCCGACCGCCTGCGCGATCCGGCGCTGGCTCCGCCCGCCGCCCCGGATAAGCGGTCGAGCCTGTTCGGCGGCATGTTCGCCGGCTGGTTCATCGGCACTGCCCAGGCGCAGAGCAAGGACGCCGCCTGGAAGGACGAAATCTCCGTCACCCTGAAACCTGGGCAGGGCGCCGAAGTGAAGCTGACCATGCTTAAAGGTGCGAAAGCCGAGTTCTCCTGGGCCGTCGCGGGTGGCGCCGTGAACTACGACCTGCACGGCGACGGCGGAGGCCAGAACATCAGCTATCAGAAGGACCGCAGGGTGGAAAAGCACAGCGGCACCCTGGAAGCGGCCTTCGACGGCAGCCACGGCTGGTTCTGGCGCAACCGTGGGCGCAAGGACGTGACGGTGACGCTCAAGGTCCGGGGAGCCTATTCGGAAGTCAAAAGGCTGATGTAGATTTTGGCCGTCCCGGTAAGGGGCGGGCGGCCGGGGTTTATCGGCGGCGGCGTTTGAGCATGTCCTTCGACGCCAGTACGGCGCCGCCGACGATCAGCAGACAGCCGAGCCCGACGGCGAGGCTCGCCTCGCCCTTGCCGAAGGCGATCAGCAGAACCGTCGAGATCAGCGGCGCGGCATAGGCCAGGGCACCCAGCACCTGGATGTCGCCGTGCTTGGTGCCGAAATCCCAGGTGAAGAAGGCGGCCCCCACGGGCAGCAGCCCCAGGCCGAGCACGGCGAGCCATTCGCCCCCGCCGGCGGGCCAGACCGTCGCCTCGAACGCCAGATGGCTGATCGCCGCCAGCACCGCCGTCGCGGCGCAGAACCCGCCCACCGTATCCGTCGGGACCTGGCCGAAGCGCCGGTTGAGGACGGAATAGGCCGACCAGGTCAGGGCGCAGGCCCCGGCCATGGCGTAACCCAACGTGTATTCGGACTTGAACCCGCCGATACCCGCCCCACCGGTGACCAGCACGACGGTCCCGGCGAGGCCCGCCAGCGCCCCCGCCACATGCCACCAGCGCAGCCGTTCCCCCGGCAGCAGGGCCGAGAACAGCACGATCAACAGCGGCCAGAGATAGGCGATCAGCCCGGCCTCCACCGGTGGGGCGTTGCGCAGCGCCATGAAATAGAAGAAGTGGTAGCCGAACAGCCCGCACACGCCCAAGGCCCAGGCGCCCCGGGGTTGGCGCAGGAAGGCCCCGGGCCGCTCGCCCTTGACGATCCATTTGAGCACGATCATCGCCGTGGCGACGGTGAAGCTCATGGCGACCAACTGGAACGGCGGGACATGGCCCGTCAATGTGGTCAGCAGCGCCAGCATGCCCCACATCAGCACCGCCGTGGCGCCGGTCAGGGTCGCCTTCGTGCGCGCCGTGGCGGCGGGGGTCATGGCAGGAATTTCACGACCTTGAGCCGCCCGCCCGGTGCGATCACCGCTTCGGGGCGGCCGTCGCCGTCCAGGTCCTGGACCACCACGGCAAGGTCGATGGTGTCGGTGTTATGGACCTCGGCCAATTGCCGGAAGGTGCCGAAGGCGAAGGTCACGACGCGCAGGTTGCGCCGGGCCGTATCGGGGATGATCAGGTCCGGAATGCCGTCGCCGTCCATGTCGGCGGCGTCGGACAGGCCCAGTTCGCGGGATCCGATGGCGTGGTTGGAAAAGCCCTCGGCCTGATGTTCGACCTCCAGCCGCTCGCCCCGCCATTCGTAGAGCTTGAGCACCGCGCCGACATGGGGTGTGACCACGGCGGCGATCTCGCGCCGGCCGTCGCCGTCGAAATCGCCGACGCCGACGGGGTTGAGCCAGCGGAAGGGCTGGCCGATGGGCTCCGATTCCGCCGCTTGGCGCAGGCCCCGGTCGGACGTCTCGATGACGGCCAGGGCGGCACCCGCCTTGGTATAGCTTTTGACGGCCAGGATCTCATCGACCTCATCGCCGTCGATATCGACGATGCGGGGGAAGCGGTCCTCGAACACGGCCTGGGTGGTCAGGTTCAGGGTTTCCAGGTAACCGCCCTTGAGCCGCAGAGCCAGCCCCCCGGCCTCGACGGCATCGCCCAGCACGCCGTGGCCGTAGCGGTCCGTCGGCTTGCGGTACCAGGCGGCACGGATGTTGCGCGTTCCCGTCACCACGACCTCGTCGGGCATGGCGGCGCCGTCGTTCGATCCCACCGGGGGCAGGGGTTCGGCGCGCGGCGACAGCGTCACCCCCTGTTCGTCCAGGCCGACCGCATGGTGGCTGCCGTCGGCAAGGCGGATCACCGCCGCACCGTCGATGCGCCCGACCCAGGTCACGGGGGCCGGCAGTTCGGCCCCGAACTCGCGCGCCTCCATCGCCTCGGCAGAGGCGGTAGCGGTAAGGACGGCACTAAGGGCGAACAGAAAAACGGCGCGTACCATGACGCGCCGTCTTAACCCAGGTCCTTGGTGGATGCCAGCAGATAGGGCGGGTGCCGCGCCGCGCCATCCTTCATTCGTCATGGCCGGGCCCAGACCCGGTCATCCACGTGGCCCCCCGGGTCAAGCCCGGGGGTGACGGAAACCGTGGAAGCAGGCGGCGCTTACGCCATGTACTGCCCGCCGTTGGCCGACAGGGTCGAGCCGGTGATGAACCCGGCCTCGTCCGAGGCCAGGAACACGACGCAGCGCGCGATTTCCTCGGCCTGGCCCAGGCGGCCCACGGGAATCTGCGGAATCACCTTGGTGTCCAGCACGTCCTTGGGCACGGCCATGACCATTTCCGTGGCGATGTAGCCGGGCGCGATGGCGTTCACGGTGATGCCCTTGGCCGCCGTCTCCAGCGCCAGGGCCTTGGTGAAGCCCAGGTCGCCCGCCTTGGCGGCGGAATAGTTGGTCTGCCCGAACTGGCCCTTCTGCCCGTTGATCGAACTGATCGAGACGATCCGCCCGAAGCTTGCCGCGCGCATGTCGTCGATGACATTTCGGGACAAGTTGAACAGGCCCGACAGGTTGGTGTTGATGACCGCGTCCCACTGTTCCTTGGTCATCTTGTGCAAGGGCACGTCGCGGGTGATCCCGGCGTTGTTGACCAGGACCTCGACCGCGCCGATGTCGGCTTTGATCTGCGCCACGGCGGCGGCGACAGCGTCGAAGTCGCCGACGTCGAACTTGTAGACGGGGATGCCCGTCTCGTCCTTGAACTTGGCGGCGGCCTCGTCATTGCCGGCATAGTTGGCGGCGACGGTGTATCCGGCTTCCTTCAGGGCAACGCTGATGGCCTTGCCGATCCCGCGTGTTCCCCCCGTAACCAATGCGACGCGTCCCATGTCTGCCTCCCTAAGGTTTTTTTTGTCGTGGTGGTGCGGGACGCCGGCCGGGGACCCGGCCGGCGTCCCGTCATCCCGTGGCTAGTCCCGTTCGACGCACATGGCGATGCCCATGCCGCCGCCGATGCACAGCGTGGCCAGGCCCTTCTTGGCGTCGCGTTTCTGCATTTCGTAAAGAAGCGTGGTCAGCACCCGCGTGCCGGACGCCCCGACCGGATGGCCCAGCGCGATGGCGCCGCCGTTGACGTTGACCTTGGACGTATCCCATCCCAGGTCCTTGTTGACGGCGCAGGCCTGGGCGGCGAAGGCCTCGTTGGCTTCGATCAGGTCCAGGTCGTCGACCGACCAGCCGGCCTTTTCCAAAGCCATGCGCGAGGCCGGGATCGGCCCGGTGCCCATGACGGCGGGATCGACGCCGGCGGTGGCCCAGGAAACGATGCGGGCCAGCGGCGTGATGCCGCGCTTTTCGGCGTTCTTCAGGGTCATCAGCACGGTCGCCGCAGCACCGTCGTTGATGCCCGACGCGTTGCCTGCGGTCACCGTGCCTTCCTTGTCGAAGGCGGTGCGCATGCCGGCCAGCGCCTCGGCCGTGGTGCCGGGCTTGGGGTGCTCGTCCGTGTCGATCACCGTCTCGCCCTTGCGCGACTTGATGGTGACGGGGCAGATCTCGTCCTTGAAGCGGCCGGACGCCATCGCGGCGGCGGCCTTCTGCTGCGACGACAGGGCGAAGGCGTCCTGCTCCTCGCGCGTCAGCTGCCAGCGCTGGGCCACGTTTTCCGCCGTGTTGCCCATGTGATAGCCGTGGAAGGCGTCGGTCAGGCCGTCCTTGATCATGCTGTCGATCATTTCGGCCGAGCCCATCTTGGTGCCGCCCCGCAAATTCATGACATGGGGCGCCTGGCTCATGCTTTCCTGGCCGCCGGCGACGATCACGTCGGCGTCGCCCAGCTTGATGGCCTGGAAGCCGAGCGCCACGGTGCGCAGGCCCGAGCCGCACAGCTGGTTGATGCCGTAGGCCGTGCGCTCGACCGGGATGCCGGCGTTGACGGCGGCCTGGCGGGCCGGGTTCTGGCCGGCACCGGCCGACAGGATCTGGCCCATGATGACTTCATTGACGTCCTCCGGCGCGACGCCGGCGCGCTCAAGCGCGGCGCGGATGGCGACTTCGCCCAGGTAATGGGCGGGGACGGAACTGAGACCGCCGTTGAAGGCGCCGATGGCGGTGCGCGCGGCGCTGGCGATTACGACTTCAGACATTCTTCTCTCTCCTCAACATGAATACATCCCCCAGGCGTGGACCATGGCCCCGCGAGGCGGTTGCAAGTACGCGGTTTTACGGCACCGCGCCGAATTGAAACCGTTTGGATGTTTGCCCTTGCGGGACCGCTTCAAGCGGCCTTCGTCCCTCTGTCGGTTATATGGCGCATCCCTGATGGATACAAGGATGATCCCCGGGCCACCTTGACGCAGGTCAAGACATGGGCGCGGCGGTGGACAAAAGCCAGTCCGACAGCGGCGCGAACAGCGCCTGATGCGCGCTGCCGCCGGCGACCAAGCCGATATGGCCGGCGTTGACGGACAGCACCCTGGCGTCGGGCAGGCCGGCCGCCAGGGCGCGGCTTGATCCAGGCGGCACGAGATGGTCCTTTTCCGGCACCGCGATCAGGACGGGGCAGGTGACCCGGTCCGGGCGGATGGCCTGACCGGCGACGATCCATTCGCCCCGGGGCGGCGTGTTGCGCAGGTGCCAGTCGCGGAAACATTCAAGCGCCACCGGCCCGGCCAGCACGACGCCGTCGTTCAGCCAGTCCTCCAACTGCACGAAGCGTTTGGCCTCCAGCGTGTCCGGGGCCGTCTCCGCGAAGCGGCGGAACTTGGCGGGCGTCATGTAAGGGTCGAGGCTCGCGAACATCGCCTGCATCATGTCGACGGGCAGCACGCCGGCCTTGGCCACCGTATCCTCCAGCCGGGGCATCATGCCCGCCAGCACGCGCACCAGGTCGCCGCGGGCGATGTGAAAATCCCAGGGCGTGGCCATCAGGGCGAGGGCGCGGACGTCCTTGATGCGAAGCTGCGCCAGGGCCAGGGCCAGCAGCCCGCCCATGCAGTAGCCGGCGAGCGCCACCGGCCCGCCGTTGAGAGCGACCGCGGCATCAAGCGCGCGGGCCAGCCGCCCGGCGATGTAATCGGTGAGGGTGAAGGCCGTTTCAGCCCCCTCGGGCGCGTCCCAATCGATGACCAGGGGGCGCAGGCCGCGCGCCGCGAGCGACCGCAGCAAGCTTTGGTCATGGTCCAGGTCGAGGACCCAGAACCGATTGACCAGGGAGGGAATGACCAGGACGACAGGACCATCCGGGGCCGTCGCCTCGGGCACGGCGCCATAGTCGAGCAGGCGGGTCGAGCCTTCGCGCCAGATCACCGGCGGTTCGGCCGGCCGCGCCGTGCGGGGGGCCGTGCGATATTTGCGCACGCCCCGGGTGAATTGGTCCAGGCGCCGGCGCGCCTCCTCCGTCACGGCCCTGTAGAATGCCTCAGGCGGGGCGTTTTGAAGTGCTTTTTCGAGATCCCGTGCGCGCGCCGCCAGTTCCGGCCTCAAGGTCGGCAAGCCGCCGTTCGATGCCGTCAAGGCGGCGAGCGAGCTCAGCCATGTCGAGGTCTGCACCGCCATGTGCAGCGCCAGGGGCCGGGGCCCCGGCACCGCCGGAGGCCGGGGCGGCCGCGCCGCGTCCGTCGTCTGCTTGGTCATGGGTCTGGGTTTCCCTGGTCTGGCCGGGGGACTTTCCCGCGTTGAGCGCCTGCTGCGCCAGGGCCGCGAAGGCCGTGGCCGAGCCGGTCATCATCTGCGTCATCTGCGACATGGTTTCCGTGATCTGGGGATCGGCGGCCATGGACTGCATGTGGTCCTGCCACAGGTCCAGGTACTGTTTCGCCAGTTGGTCCAGGTCCGGTTGGTCGGCCATGACGGCTTCCTTGTCTCCGCGGGTGTCGCTGGGGCGCCCGATAGGTTCACTATACCGCCGGCCCCGGGGGCGGGGAAACTTTCATTGCGGCGCAGCAATGGACGCGGTATTTTGCCGCGTCGCAACGCGTTTACCTGGGGGAGACCCATGGCGGAAAAAAAGCCTGCCGAGGGCGAGCCGATTATCATCAAGAAGTACGCCAACCGGCGGCTCTATAATACGGCGACGTCAAGCTATGTGACGCTCGATTACCTGTCCCAGATGGTCAAGGATGGTGACGAGTTCGTCGTCAACGACGCCAAGACCGGCGAGGACATCACCCGTCAGGTCCTGACCCACATCATCGTCGAAGAGGAAGGCAAGGGCGTCAACCTGCTGCCCATCAGCTTCCTGCGCCACCTCATCAGCTTCTACGGCGACAGCCTTCAGGCCGTGGTGCCCAATTACCTGGAACAGACGATGCAGTCCTTCGCGACCAATCAGGAAGCGCTGCGCAAAACGATGGAAGATGCCCTTGGGGGCTTCAATCCGTTCGGCCAGTTCGAGGAAGTGTCCAAGCAGAACATGGTGCTGTTCGAGAACGCCATGAAGATGTTCTCGCCGTTTCCCATGCCGACGCATCCGACTGACGCGCCGAAGGGCGGTGCCGCGCCGAAGAGCGGGGCCGACATCGACGACATGCGGGCCAAGCTGGAAGAGATGCAGCGTCAGCTCGATACGCTGTCCGGCGACAAGAAATAGGCTTTCCGGGGACCTTCCGCCTCAGTCCAGTTCCCGGACGACCCTGAAACTCAGCCAATAGCTTTTTACCGCGGCGGCGTTCTTGGCCCGCGACGACGAGCGCGACTGCCGCGCGAAGTAGTACCAGGACCCGCCCCTGATAACGCGCACGTCGCAGTCCCCTTCGGTGCGGGCCGAGCCGTCGCGCGGCGCCCCGTTGTAGTTGGGGACCCAGCAGTCCGAGACCCATTCATAGGCGTTGCCGTGCATGTCGTAGAGCCCGAAGGGATTGGGCTTGTACCGGCCCACGGGGGCGTTGCGGTGGCCGGGCACGGCACCGGCGCATTTACGGCAATTGATCTCGCCGTCGTCCGGGTTGTCGCCGAACCAATAGGCCGTGGTCGATCCGGCCCTGGCACCGTATTCCCATTCCGCTTCCGTCGGCAGGCGGTACCTGTGCCCGGTCTTCTGCGACAGCCATTTGGCGTAGCCCTCGGCCATGTGGAAATCTACGTTCATGATCGGCTGGCGGCCGCGGCCCCAGTTGTGGTCGTGGGGATTGTGCGTGCAGCCCCGTTCGGCCAGGCAGGCGTCCCAGTTGTCGAAGGTGATTTCGAACCGGCTCATGGCGAAGGGCTTCTTGATGAACACGGGATGCTTCGGCTGTTCCGCCGGCAGCAGGTCGCTGCCCATGATGAACGCCCCCTTGGGCAGCACGACCATTTCCGGACAGACATCGCAGTCCTTGAACACCTTGGGTGCGGCGGGCGCCGGTTTCGCCGCCGGTTTGTCGGCTGGTGTCTGGGCCCGGGCCGAGACGGCAAACAGGGCCAACAGGAGGGCTGCGATGCGCAGAATGGGAAGTGTGCGAGAAGTCATGGCGTGTCGTTTTGCCCAAAATTGAGACCTTATTCTGTTAGGATAATCATACACGACCGCGTGGTCGATGGCGGCAGGAGATATCCTGCGGCCTGCGGCGGATGCCAAACGATGGGGTCTTGAGATCATGGTGACTGCGAGCGACGAAGGGTTTGTGTTTACCGGGGTGCTGGACGGCCAAGGCGGGGCGCGCCTGCTCGAGGTCGATCAGCTGGCCGTTCAGCAGGAAAAAGGCCGGGTCGAATGGGTGCATCTGGACATCACCAAGGAACCCGCCCGCCAATGGCTGCACGACCAGCCGGACCTGCCGGAGCTTGCGATCGAAGGGCTTCTCGCGCCGGATACGGAACCGCGATACGCCGAACTGGACGACGGTATCCTGCTGATCCTGCGCGAGGTCAACACCCACGAGAACGCCGACCCGCAAGACATGATCTCGCTGCGCCTGTGGATCGGGCCGGCGCGGATCATTTCCGCCCGCCTGCGCCACCTCGCCGCGATCGAGGACATCAAGGTCGCGCTGGCCAAGAAATCGGGGCCGGGGTCCGTGTCCGAATTTCTCTGCGCCGTCGGCCGCAACATGGCCAAGGAGAAGGCTCAGATCATCGCCGGGGTGGTCGAAGACCTGGACCAGATCGACGAGGACCTTGCCCAGGCCGACACCACCAAGACCTTGCGCCCGCGCATTGCCGCGCTGCGCCGCCGGGCCATCCAACTGCACCGTTTCTTCAAGCCCCAGCGCGCCGCCTTCGCCGACATCGCCGAGCGGCGTCCGGCCTGGATCGACGAGACGGCGGCGGACGAACTGGCCGAACTGTCGGCGGAATTCGGGCGCCTTGCCGCCGATATCGAAGCCATCCTGGGCCGCGCTCAGGTCACCCAGGACGAACTGCGTTCCCTGGAAAACCAGCGCGCCACGGACATCACCACGACCCTGACCGTGGTCGCGGCGATCTTCCTGCCGCTGGGCTTCGTCACGGGGCTGCTCGGCATCAACGTGGGCGGCATTCCGTTGGCCGAATCCAAGGCCGGGTTCTGGGCCGTGTGTGGCGGACTTTTGGTCCTCGGCATCGCCCTCTGGCTTTATTTCCGCAACCGCCGCTATCTCTAGCCGTTCGTCCCGGTCAGGCGGGCCTGGGCCCAGCGGGCGGCCCCCGCGACCAGGTCCGACGCATCGCCGCATAGGTCTTCCGCCACCGGCGCCAGCGCCGGATCGCCCGAATTGCCCACGGCGATCATTACGTTGCGCACGAACCGGTCGCGGCCCGTGCGCTTGACCGGCGAGCCCGCGAACATCTCGCGGAACGCCGCGTCGTCGAGCCGCGCCAGATCGGCCAAGCGCGGTCCGTCCAGCCCCGGGCGGGGGGCGAAGGCGGGCTCGTCCGTGGGTGCCGCGAACTTGTTCCACGGGCAGGCCGCCAGGCAGTCGTCGCAGCCGTAGATGTGATTGCCCATGCGCGCCATCAGGTCGGGCGCGATGGCGTCCTTGTGCTCGATGGTCAGATAGCTGATGCAACGCGTCGCATCCAGCCGATAAGGTTCGGGAAAGGCGTCCGTCGGGCAGGCCCGCAGACAGGCGTCGCAGGACCCGCAGTGATCGGCTTCGGGGGTGTCGGCGGGCAGTTCGAGAGTCGTCAGAATCTCGCCCAGGAACAGCCAGGAGCCGTGGCTCCGCGACACCAGGTTGGTGTGCTTGCCCTGCCAGCCGACCCCGGCGCGCTGGGCCAGGGGCTTTTCCATCAAAGGTGCGGTGTCGACGAAAACCCGCACGTCGGGCGGGCCGTCCTGGTCCTTGGCGGCTTCGGCCTGGAGCCAGCGGGCCAGCTGCTTCAGGCGTTTTTTGATGACGTCGTGGTAGTCCTTGCCCTGGGCATAGACGCTGACCGCCCCTTTGTCCGGCTGTCCGGGAATGCTCATGGGATCGCCCGGGGGGCCGTAGTTGCGGGCCAGCACGATGGCCGTGCGGGCACCCGGCACCATGGCTTGCGGGTCGCCGCGCACGGCACCCCGGGGGCCGTCGGCCATCCAGGCCATGCCGCCGTGATGCCCGGCCTTGAGGAAGGCCTCCAGCGCCTGGCGGTCGCGGGGCTGGGCGCGGGTGTCCGTGATCCCGACGGCGTCGAAGCCGAGGGCTCTGGCCTCGTCGATCAGGCGCCGTTTCAGAATATCTGGTGCAGTCGGGCTCATCCGGTTCTCGTGCGCGTCGCGGCAATATGCTAGGCAGGGTGACACTACCACACAGAGATAGCTGGAGAATGACCCCGTGGTGAACGGTGAAACAGCCGTGGTCCTGTTGTCGGGCGGGCTCGATTCCACGACCGTCCTCGCCATCGCGCGGGACAAGGGCTACCGCATTCTGGCCCTGTCGTTCCGTTACGGGCAGCGTCATTCGGTGGAATTGGACATCGCCGCCCGCGTCGCCCGGCGCATGGGCGTGGCCCGTCATGCCGTCGCCGACATCGACCTGACCATCTACGGCGGCTCGGCCCTGACCGCCGATATCGACGTGCCCAAGGACCGCGACGCCGACACCATGGCCGACGGCATTCCCGTAACCTACGTGCCCGCGCGCAACACCATCTTCCTGGCCCATGCCCTGGCACTGGCCGAAACGGGCGGGGCCAGGGATATCTTCATCGGCGTCAACGCGCTCGACTATTCCGGCTATCCTGACTGCCGCCCAGCCTTCATCAAGGCATTCCAGCGCCTTGCCAACCTGGCGACCAAGGAAGGGGTCGAGGCCATGGCCCGGGGCGCGGACGGCCCGTTCCATGTGCAGGCGCCGCTGATGAACATGACCAAGGCGGAAATCATCCAACAGGGGATGGCGTTGGGCGTCGACTACGCCCTGACCTGGAGTTGTTACGACCCGCAGACGGACGCGGCCGGCGCGCCGGTCCATTGCGGGCGCTGCGATTCCTGCCAACTGCGCAAAAAGGGGTTCGCCGAGGCCGGGGTCGCGGACCCCACGGCCTACGCGGTTTAGAGCCGCGCGCCGCCGGCCGCGAAGGCGAGCATCAGGCCCAACAGAGCGCCGATGCCGAGCAGCACCACGTTCAGCGCCTTGCGCAGGGTCGATGGTTTAAGGACGGGCATGGTCGCCTCCGAAACTCAAACGGGACAAATCATATTTTTCTAAATTACATATGGGGGCGGTTGCGGTCCGTGACCAGGGTCACAAAATTTGCAAATTTCACGCCGGGGGGCGTATAGCAACGCGGCCCGGCATGGTGCCGGGGCGGCAGCCGGGAACGGGCGATGACCTATAGCGTCAAGGAAATCTATTTCACGTTGCAGGGCGAGGGCGCGCAGACCGGCCGCCCGGCCGTATTCCTGCGCTTCGCCGGCTGCAACCTGTGGTCCGGGCGGGAGCAGGACCGGGCCCAAGCGCAATGCCGGTTCTGCGACACGGATTTCGTCGGCACGGACGGCCCCTGCGGCGGGACGTTCAAGAATTCGGCAAACCTGGCGGCGGCTGTCGCGGCGGCCTGGCCGGGTGGGGGGGCTCCCCTGGTCGTCTGCACGGGCGGCGAGCCCCTGTTACAACTGGACGAACCGCTGATCGGCGCCCTCCATGACGCGGGCTTCCGCGTCGCCGTGGAAACCAACGGCACGATCCAGGCGCCCCAAGGGCTCGACTGGATCTGCGTCAGCCCCAAGGCCGGAACCGAGGTGGTGCAGCGCGCCGGGGACGAATTGAAACTGGTGTTTCCCCAGGCGGGGGCCGAGCCGGAGCGGTTCGAAAATTGGGATTTCGCCAACTTCCTGCTGCAGCCCATGGACGGCCCCGACCGGGACGCCAATACGGCCGCGGCCGTGGATTACTGTCTCGCCCACCCCAAATGGCGATTGTCGCTGCAGACCCACAAGCTGCTGGGCATTCCCTGACCTGCGGCCCGGCCGCGTCCCACGGCCGGCAGAACGATACAACGCTATGAAATCACGGCGCTTTATGATTACCTAATAAAGGGGGGTCGTGGATTTTAGGCTGTTCGGCTATGCCCGATGATGAACTGGGGTCTTTCTCTTCTGGCCCGGAGGTAAAGCTAAAGCGGCGTGTTTTCAGGCTCCCCATGGCGTGGAGCCTGATTCTTGCGTTTGTCCTGATTACGCTGGCGGTATTTTCCGCCATCATCTACTTCAATCACTCTCACAACGCCGCCCTGACCTACGGCTACACGGCCAAGGCGATCAGCGATGTGGCGCAGCGGATCAAGGCCCGGGTCGACGCGACGCTCAGCCCGGCCCTGGCCCTTGCCGCCGACGCCGAGGATCTGGCGTGGTCGGCGGCGGGCGAGCCCTTCGGCCCGGAAGCCAGACGTTATGTCGCCGGCTTCATGGAGGCAAATCCCCAGATCTCCTCCGTCTTCTTCGCCACCGGGGATACGGACTTCATCCAGGTCTACAATGCCGTTCCCGGCGTAACCATCGATTGGGGCAAGATCGCAGTGCCCGTGGGCACGCGTTTCGTCGTTCGCCATCTGCGGGGGCCCGCCGACCAGGCGCGCGACGAAACCTGGACGTTCCTGGACGCCGCCAAGCGGCCGCTCGGCGAACCGTTCCGCCGCATGCATCGGTTCGATCCGCGTACCCGGCCCTGGTACAAGGCCGTCGCCAACGAGGACGGCGTCAAACTGTCCATGCCCTATGCCTTCGCGACGCTGAACACCGTGGGGATCACCGCGTCAAAGCGCGTCGAACGCGGCGTACTGGGGGTTGATATGACCCTGTCGGGGGTATCGCGGGTGCTGGAGGATCTGGATATCGCCGGCAAGGGCAGCGCCATCGCCTTCACCCGCGACGGCATGGTGATCGCCCATCCGGACAAGCGGAAGATCGTTGTTCGCAGCACCGATGGAACCCTGCGGCCCGCGCGGATCGAAGATCTGCACGATCCCATCGCCGAGGCCATGTTCGATGCCGCCCGGATCGGCGCGCGCCTGGTTGCCCGGGTCCAGTCTATGGATGCCTTCATCGGCGCCGAGCCGCTTGCCTTTCTCGCCGACGAACCGGACCTGATCTCGTTCGATGTGGGCGGAACGCCGTTCGTGTCGCATATCGTGCGCCTGGAAACGCAGATCGGCACGGACGCCTTCCTGGGCATTGCGCTGTTGAAGGCGGAGGTTCTCAAGGGCGTCGCCGGCCTGACCATCAACAGCCTGGCCCTGTCGCTGCTGTTTCTCCTCGGCGGCACTTTGCTGATCGTCCTCGTCGCCCGCAACATGGCGCGGCCGATCGCCGACCTGGCGCGGGAAACCAACATCATTCAGCGCCTCGAGTTGGACGAACCGGTCAAGACCCGGTCGCGGGTCGCCGAGGTGCAGGATCTGGCGGCGGCGATCGGGGCTTTGAAGACCACGCTGCAGGGGCTCGGCCGCTATATCCCCCGGGGCGTGGTCCATAATCTGATCAAGGAAGGAAAACTGCCTGAGCTGGGCGGTCAAAGCCGCCAGGTCACGGTCATGTTCACCGACGCGGTCGGCTTCACCAAACTGGGCGAACTGATGAATCCCCAGGACCTGATGCGCAAGCTGTCGTCCTATTTCGAGGTTCTGTCGGCGGAAGTCCTCGCCGAGGGCGGCAACATCGACAAATACATCGGCGACGCCGTGATGGCCGTGTGGAACGGTGTCGAGGACGACCCCGAACATACCGTCCGCGCCTGCCGGGCCGCCCTGAAATGCGCCGCCGAAAATGACCGCCTGAACGACATGTGGCGGTCCTACAAATGGCCGGAAATCCACACCCGGTTCGGACTGCATCAGGGCGAGGCGGTGGTCGGCAACATCGGCTCGCGCACGCGCATGGACCACACCACCATCGGCGCCTGCGTGAACACGGCGTCGCGCCTGGAAGGCCTGAACAAGGCCTACGGCACCCGTATCCTCATCAGCGACGTCGTGCGGGACAGGATCGCGGACCGCTTCCTGACGCGGCCCGTCGACCGGGTTCGGCCGGCCGGGAGCACGCAGCCGATCATGGTTTATGAACTTCTCGGCGCGTTGGACGGTGACGATGCCATCACGGCATCGCCCGAGGCACACCGCCGTTGTGCGCGCTGGACCGAAATCTACGACGCCTATCTGGCCCGCGACTGGGCCGGCGTCGGATCCTTTGCTGATGCCTTTTTGGTGGATTTTCCCGATGACGGCGTCGCCCTGGTGTTCCGGGAACGGGCCCTGCGCTTTGCGTCGGCACCGCCCGCCGGCGATTGGGACGGGGTCGAGATTTCCGACCGGAAATAGGCCCGCGGCAAAATTTCATCGTCCGGTAACTTGAACAGCGGCGTCGCCGGGACCATCTAGCAAAAGATATCAGAACAGCCGTTCTGGTGGCGGGCGGTTGCCTGCCCGGATGCCAACGGGGGCGCCGATACGGGGCGGCGGCAAATCAAATAGGGAAGTCGAAAAATGCCGAAACTGAACATTAACGGCGTCGACCATCAGGTCGATGCACCGGACGATATGCCGTTGCTTTGGGCGATCCGCGACCTGGTCGGCCTGACCGGAACCAAATTCGGATGCGGCCAGGCATTGTGCGGGGCCTGCACCGTGTTTCTGGACGGCCAGCCGTCGCGGTCGTGCCAGACCTTCGTCGGCGATCTTGCCGGCGTCAAGGTCACGACCATCGAAGGGGCTCAGGGCAAGGTCGCCGATACGGTCCGCCAGGTGTGGACGGACATGGACGTGCCGCAATGCGGCTATTGCCAGTCGGGCCAGGTGCTGGCCGCCGTGGCGCTGTTGACGGAAACGCCGAAGCCCACGGACGACGACATCGACGCGGCGATGGACGGCAACCTCTGCCGCTGCGCCACCTATCACCGCATCCGCGCCGGCATCCACGAAGCCGCCCGCCGGTTGGAGGCATAGATCATGCTGCCCAGGATTATTGAGCATCTCGCGCCGGCCGCTTCGGTGAAAACCAGCCGCCGCGCCTTTCTGGTCGCCTCGGCCGCCGCCGCGGGGGCCTTCGTCATCGGTTTTGGCGCCGTGCCTGCACGGGCCGCCGGCGGGGCCGCCGTTTCCGCCGCACCCGCGCCGTTCGACGCCTATATCAGGATCGCCGCCGACGGCAGCGTGACCATTCTGTCGTCCCAGTTCGACATGGGGCAGGGCTCCTATCACGGCCTCGCCACCCTGGTGAACGAGGAACTGGGTGCGGCCTGGGACCACATCACCGTCGAGGGTGCCACCGGCGACCTGAAGGCTTACGGCAACATCGCCTGGGGCGGGGCCGTGCAGGGCACCGGGGGCTCGTCCTCCATGACCACGTCGTTCGACCGCTACCGCCAGGCCGGTGCCGCCGCCCGGATGATGCTGATCGACGCCGCGGCCAAGGACTGGGGTGTCTCCGCCGCCGAGATTTCGGTGAAGGACGGGCGCCTGACCCATGCCTCCGGCAAGTCGGCCGGTTTCGGCGACATGGCGGCCAAGGCGGCCCAGATGCCGGTCCCCAAGGACGTTGCCCTGAAGGCCCGCCAGGACTGGACCTTGATCGGCAACGGCGACCTGCGCCGTTACGACAGCCGGGCCAAGACCGACGGCACCCATCCCTTCACCATCGACGTCAAGCTGCCCGGCATGCTGACCGCGGTGATGATCCATCCGCCCAAGTTCGGCGCCGTGGTGAAATCGTTCGACGCGGCCAAGGCCAAGGCCATGAAGGGCGTGGTCGACGTGGTGGCGACGCCGCGCGGCGTCGCCGTGGTCGGCGAACACATGTGGGCGGCGCTGGCCGCCCGCGACGCGGTGACCGTGACCTGGGACGAAAGCAAGGCCGAAACCCGGGGCTCGGCGGCGATCCTCGCCGAGTACGAAAAGCAGGCGGCAGGTAAACCGCAGGCCGCGGCCCGCAACGACGGCGACGCGGACAAGGCCATGGCGGATGCGGCCAAGACGGTGGAGGCGACCTTCCGCTTTCCCTATCTCGCCCACGCGGCGATGGAGCCGCTCAACGCCGTCGCGCGCATGAACAAGGACGGCAGCCTCGAAATCTGGGGCGGCCATCAGATTCCGGGCATCTATCAGGGCATCGCGGCGGGGATCGCCGGGATCAAGCCGGAACAGGTCGTCCTGCACATCATGAAGACCGGCGGCGGCTTCGGCCGCCGCGCCACGCCGGATGGTGACGTGGTGGCCGAGGCCGTGATGGTCGCCAAGGCGATCGGCTACAAGGCCCCGGTCAAGGTCCAGTGGACCCGCGAGAACGACATGCGGGGCGGGCGGTATCGTCCGGCCTACGTCCATCGCCTCAAGGCCGGCATCGACGCGTCGGGCAAGCTGGTTGCCTGGGACCATCATATCGTCGGCCAGTCGATCGTCGCCGGCACGCCGTTCCAGGGCCTGATTCAGAACGGCATCGATCAGACCTCGGTCGAGGGGGCGTCCAACCTGCCCTATGCGGTGCCCAACCTGCATGTCGGTCTGACCACGACGGAGGTCGGCGTGCCGCCCCTGTGGTGGCGGGCCGTGGGCTCGACCCATACGGCCTATGCGACGGAGGTCTTCCTGGACCAGGCCGCGGCGGCGGCGGGGGTGGATCCGCTGGCGTTCCGCCTGGCGATGCTGACCGGTCATCCGCGCCATGCGGCGGTGCTGAAGCTGGCGGCGGAGAAGGCCGGATGGGGCAAGAAACTGCCCCAGGGCCGCTTCATGGGTCTGGCCGTGCACGAAAGCTTCCACACCTATGTCGCCCATGTTGCCGAAGTGTCGGTCAAGGATGGTGAGGTAAGGGTGCATCGGGTGGTCGCCGCGGTCGATTGCGGCACCGTCGTCAACCCGGACGTGGTCAAGGCGCAGATCGAGGGCGGCACCGGCTTCGGCCTCGGCGCCATCCTGGCCGAGGAACTGACCCTGGGCGCCGACGGCACGGTCGAACAGGGCAACTACGACACCTATACGCCGCTGCGTATCTCGGCCATGCCGAAGATGGAGGTTCACATCGTGGCATCGAACGCTCCGCCGACCGGCGTGGGCGAGCCGGGGGTGCCGTCGATCGGCCCGGCCGTGGCCAACGCCGTTGCCCGCGCCACGGGGAAATGGATTACGACCCTGCCCCTTACCCGAGGCATGCAGTCGTAGCACCGGGGACCGCCCGCTTAACGGCGGGCGGTCTTCCTCCGGCGTGGGATTATTTGGAAAACGTCAGGATGTGCGTTAGATGCCCCGCGTCCGTCAGGACGCACACTTGATACATTGCGCCGCATGGGGCACGGCCTCAAGCCGCGCCGGGGCAATGGCCTCGCCACAGGTCACGCATTGGCCGTAAGTGCCGTCGGCGATCCGCCCCAGAGCGGTTTCGATCTGCGCGATTTCGGTCAGCGCCGCGTTGCCCAGATCTTCCAACACCTCGTCGCCTTCGTTCTCGGTGGCGCGTTCCTCGAAATCCTGGCTGTCCGGTTCGCGCAGCGTCTGGTCGATGTCCGCGATCTCCTCTTTCAGTACTGCGAGGCGCTTTTCCAGCACCGGTTTCATCTTTTCCCCAAGATTCATGGACGTTCCCTTTCGGTTTGGATGCAGGCTATCGTTAGCGTCTGATGACCAGACTAGCATAGTCGATAACATCGGCCAGTGCCGCCTTGAGCTAGGTCAAATATCTGGGGGCGGAGCAGCGGCGGCGCAACCGGCCGGCATCGCCGATCCCGCTTCGGGCTTTCCTCGTCCCGCGGAATGCTCTAGGAAACCGGCCATGGAACGGTTCATGGATTTCACCTTCGTGGCGGCCCAGCGCCTGACCGGCGTCGGCGCCGACCATCCGGCGGCGGCCCTGCACGGCCATACCTTCAACGGCACCGTGCGGCTTACCGGCGCGCCCGACGCGGCGGCGGGCTGGGTCATCGACCCGGCGGACCTGAAGCGCGAAATCGACGCCGTGCTGGCCGACATCGACCACCAGTACCTGAACGAACTGCCCGGCCTGGAAAACCCTTCGACGGAACGCCTCTGCGGCTACTTGCGGGAGCGCCTGACGGACCGCCTGCCGGGCCGGGTGGTGATCGAGTTGTGGGAAAACCCGGCCGTCGGCTGCACCACGGAAGGAATTTCCGCATGACCGCCGCCCCCGGCACGATGACCGTCTATCACGGCTTTTCCTTTGAAAGTGCCCGCCGCCTGCCGCGCCTGCCGGACAGCCACATGTGCTCGCGCCTGCACGGCAATACCTTTCTCTTGCGCGTCGCCGTGACCGGACCGGTCCGCGAATCGGAAGGCTGGGTCATCGATTTCGCCGAGGTCGCGGCCCGGGTCGAACCCGTTCTGGCCGAAATCGATCACCATTATCTGAACGAGGTTCCGGGCCTGGAAAACCCCACGACGGAAAACATCGCGGTCTGGCTGTGGGAGCGAATTGCGACTCATCTTCAAGGGCTTAGCGAAATCGAGATTCGCGAAAACGCCACCACCGGCTGCGTCTATCGCGGCGCCTGACGCCGGGAAATCCCGCCCGCCGGTCACTGCTCCCCGGCTTTTCCTTGCCCGATTCTGCCCGTTATTACAAAATCTTGGCCAATGGTCCCGCTTCCGCGCAACATATCGGGGAATGCCCCAAATGTGCGCCTGCGGGCCGATGCGGCAACGAGGAGACGTCCCATGGAATTCCTGATCCTGCAGTCCAAGAAGGACCCGGATTTCTTCATCATCACCGACGAACGGAACTATCATCGTGCGGTGCAGGAATACCGGGACAACCAGCCCGGCGACGAACTGTCCGCCATTCCCGAAGGGGCCGGCGGCCCGATCCTGTCGTCGATCCCCAACCTGTCCGTGGTCAAAAGCTTCATCGACCTGATCGGCTACTTCGGCCATGCGGTCGAGGTCCCCATGGAATGGCCGACGCCGGTCCGGCGCGACGACGCGGCGGCGGGGTGAAGCCTTAGCCCCGTCCGCGATAGGACGGAACGCCCTGATCCGGAATCCACAGGCCCTTGGGCGCCTCACCCGTCTGGTGGAACACGTCGATGGGGATGCCGCCGCGCGGATACCAGTAGCCGCCGATCCGCAGCCACTTGGGCGCCGCCGCCTTCTTGATCTTGGCGGCGATATCCAGGGTGCATTTCTCGTGGAAACCGGCGTGGTTGCGGAAGCTGGCGAGGTACAGCTTCAGCGACTTGCTTTCGACGATCTTCCGCCCCGGTACGTAGTCGATGACGAGATGCGCGAAATCGGGCTGTCCGGTGACGGGGCAGAGCGACGTGAATTCCGGGCAGGTGAAGCGGATCAGGTAGGGCGTCTTGGGATGCGGGTTGGCGGCGCACTCAAGGGCCGCCGCGTCCGGGCTGTCCGGGATCGCCGATTGGGCGCCCAACTGGGTCAGCGTCTTTTCCGTCGTCTTCGCCATGCCTATTCGCCCTCGTAAGGCGGGATGTCGCCCGCTGCCTCTCCGTCCTCGAACGCCTTCTTGAACGCCGCGAAGGTGCCGCCTTCGATGGCTTGGCGCATGCCCGCCATCAGTTCCTGATAGTAATGCAGATTATGCCAAGTCAGGAGCATCAGCCCCAGGATTTCCTTGGACTGGGCCAGGTGGTGGACATAGGCCCGGGAATAGTTGGCGCAGGCATAGCAGGCGCAGTCCGGATCGATCGGCCGCGGGTCGTCCTTGTGCCGGGCGTTGCGGATGTTCAACTGGCCGCGCCGGGTGAACGCCTGGTCCGTGCGACCGGACCGTGTCGGCAGCACGCAGTCGAACATGTCGACGCCGCGTTCCACCGCCCCCACCAGGTCCGACGGCTTGCCCACGCCCATCAGGTAGCGGGGCTTGTCCTGCGGCAGGTGCGGCGTGGTCACGTCGAGGGTCCGGAACATCAGGTCCTGGCCCTCGCCCACGGCAAGGCCGCCGATGGCGTAGCCGTCGAAGCCGATGGCGGTCAGTGCCTTGGCGGATTCTTCGCGCAGGTTGGGATAGACGCCGCCCTGGACAATGCCGAACAGGCCGTAGCCGGGCCGTTCCTCGAACGCGTCGCGGCAGCGTTTGGCCCAGCGCATGGAGAGTTCCATGGAGGTGCGCGCGGCGGCCTCGTCGACGCCGAACGGCGTGCATTCGTCGAGCACCATGGTGATGTCGGCGTCCAGGTCGTTCTGGATCGCCATGGCGCTTTCCGGCGTCAGTTCGTGCAGGGCGCCGTCGATGTGGGAGCGGAAGGTCACGCCGTCTTCGGTCAACTTGCGCAGGTCCTTCAGGGACCACACCTGGAAGCCGCCAGAGTCTGTGAGTATCGGGCCCGGCCAGTTCATGAACGCGTGCAGGCCGCCCAGGCGTTTGATGCGGTCCGAGCCTGGGCGCAGCATCAGGTGGTAGGTGTTGCCGAGCACGCATTGCGCGCCCGTCGCGGCCACGGCTTCGGGCGTCATGGCCTTCACGGTCGCGGCCGTGCCCACGGGCATGAAGGCCGGGGTTTCCATCGGGCCGTGCGCCGTGTCCAGGCGGCCCCGGCGGGCGCGGCCATCGGTCGCGCTGACGGTGAACTGCATCTGTTTGTTCATGGCGCGGACTATGATGGGACCGCCGTCCGCAGGCAAGCGCCCATCCGCCCCCTTTTGTCTGGGCGGAGGGGCGTGCCGTGGGCTCCTCAAGAAACCGGATCAGGCGGCGCGCAGGTCCTGCAGCATCCCGTCGATGGCCTGTTTCAGGCTATTTGCCTGGCTCGACAGGCTTGCGGCGGCGGTCGAAACTTCGCCGGCCGCGCCGCCGGTGTTTTCCGAGGCGCTGCGGACGGAGACGATGTTGGCCTGGACCTTGTCCGTATGGGCGGCGGCGTCCTGGCTGGAGCGCGCGATTTCCTGGGTCGCGGCCGATTGTTCCTCGACGGCGGCGGCGATCGCCTCGCTGACGGTGTTGATCTCGTCGATGATTGCGGAAATGCCCTGAATTTCGCGCGCCGCGTCTTCCGACACGTTCCGCATGGTGGCGATTTCCTCGGCGATTTCCTGGGTTGCCTTGGCCGTCTGGTTGGCCAGGTTCTTGACCTCGCTTGCCACCACGGCGAAGCCCTTGCCGGCTTCGCCGGCGCGGGCCGCCTCGATCGTCGCGTTCAGCGCCAGCAGGTTGGTCTGTTCGGCGATGTCGGTGATCATCTCCATGACGTTGCCGATCTTGGCCGCGGCGTCCGTCAGGCGGACCATGGTCCGGTCCGTCTCGCGGGCTTTCTTCGATGCTTCCTGCGCGACGTCGTGGGCGCGGCCGACCTGGGCCGAGACCTCGGCCATGCTGGCGGTCATTTCCTCGGTGGCGCTGGCCACGGTCTGCACGTTGCCGGTCGCTTGATCGATGGCCGCGGCCGTATCCGTTGAATAGGCAAGCGCCTGAGCCGCCAGATCGGACAGGTTCTTCGACACGTCCGACATGCTGCGCGCATGGTCGTTGACGTTGACCATGATGGGGCCGACCTGATGTTCGAAACGGGTGGCCATGTCGAGCAGCAGCTTGCGGCGCTCTTCCTGGCTCTCGTGCTCCAGCCGTTCGCGCTCCAGGCTCAGCCGTTCGATCTCGGCCTTGGCATCCTCGGCGGCATCGACCGCTTCGGCGCTGTGGCGGAAGCCGACGACCAGACGGTAGGTCAGCCACATCAGGACGATGGTTTCGACCACGACGATGACGGCGTGCAGAACAACCCGGAAAAAGTCGGCGCCGTCCGGAAAGATGGCATAGGGCAGGGTGAAGTTGAGCACCAGATGGTGCACGGCGACCGTCGCGGCGGCGACCAGCACCGTCTGCCAGCAGCAGAAGGCCGCGACCATCGCCAGCACGGCGAAGAAATACATGTGCACGTCGATCTGCCAGGCATGACCCGCGAACAGGTACAAGAGGGCGCCGATGTTGATCATGGCGCCGGCGGCGATCAGGAAGCGGCTTGCGGCGGCCGTCGGCCGGGCACGCCAGGCGACCGTCGATGCAACGGCGACGGCGGCGATGATGCCGGCTCCCGTGACGATGTCGCCCTGCGTCAGCCAGAACGCAAGACCGGCAAGCGGCAGATGCGCCCAGGCGAACAGGACGAAAAATCGGGTTGAATTGATGCGGAGCTCGTTAAGGGCATCCATGGTCGGGTTCCTTTGAATGATCGGTCAGTTTGCTGCGGACCGAGTGAGACAACTGCCGAGGGCCAGCGGATTGACGGCGAACAGCGCCCCCTGTTCGCGGAGGCGGGCCAGTGTTTCCGGCGTGTCGAGGGCGACGACGGCGATGAACGGCCAGGCCCCTTCGCGGACCAGGCGTCCGCCCGCATCGGCGATGCGGGCCAGGACCTCGGTTCCCGTCAGGGCCGGGGAAAACACGACGCCGACCTGTGCCTGGCCCGGTTGCGGGCGCAGAGTGGCGGCGGCGAGCCACATGACGCAGGTCACCACTAGAGCCGCCGCGGGAAACAGGTCACGTATGCGCATGAGATTCCAGCCTCTCCTTGCGACGCGACGCGCGCCGATAGTCTTGTCGCCCCAGGCAGCTCAAGAAAAACATACTAATTTATGAATGTGTAGCCTTCCTAATGTCGTACATACGTTAGGATAGGACCGCTGGATCAGGCACCGTCGTTCCGGTGCAGCAGGCAGGCGTCGCCGTAGGAATAAAACCGATACGCGTTGGCGATGGCATGAGCATAGGCGCTTTGCATGCGGTCCAGCCCGGCAAAGGCGGCGACCAGCATGAACAAGGTTGAGCGCGGCAGGTGGAAGTTGGTCAGCATCAGATCGACGGCGCGGAAGGTGTAGCCCGGCGTGATGAAGATGTCCGTGTCGCCCTTGAAGGGATGGATCCGGCCCTCGGCGTCCGCCGCCGTTTCCAACAGGCGCATGGCGGTCGAGCCGCAGGCCACCACGCGCCCGCCCGCGTCCCGCGCCTGATTGATGAAATCGGCGGCGCGCTGGCTGACCTCGCCCCATTCGGCGTGCATGACGTGGTGGCGGGTGTCGTCCTCGCGCACGGGCAGGAAGGTGCCGGCGCCGACATGCAGGGTCAGGCTGACCCGCTCGACCCCCCGCGCATCCAGCGCCGCCAGCAGGTCCGGCGTGAAATGCAGGGACGCCGTGGGGGCCGCGACGGCGCCGTCGCGGGCGGCGAACAGGGTCTGGTAATCGTCCCTGTCGGCGTCGTCGCCCGTGGCTTCGCGCTTGATGTAAGGGGGCAGGGGCATGACCCCGAACTGCTCCAGGGCGTCCTTCAGGTCCGGCCCCGCCTTGTTGAAGCGCAGCACGACCTCGCCCATGTCCAGTTTCTGCACGACGTCGGCGGAAAACCCGGGCGCGAACACGATATGGTCGCGCGGGCTCAGCTTGCGCGCGGGGCGGGCGAAGGCCCGCCACAGGCCGTCGTCGTCCCATTTGTGCAGGGTGACCTCGACCTTGGGGCCACCTTCGGGCGGGCCGGGGCGTGACGCGTCGCCACGCCGCCCGGTCAGGCGCGCCGGGATCACCCGCGTGTCGTTGACGACCAGCACGTCGCCCGGGTGCAACAGCGACGGCAGGTCGCGCACCCCCCGGTCGTGCAGCGCCGCCGGCGTGACCTCCAGCAGGCGCGCAGCATCGCGCGGGTTCGCCGGTTTCTGGGCGATCCGTTCCGGCGGCAGGTCGAAATCGAACAGGTCGGTTTTCATGGGCCGGGAAAGTAGGTCAACGCGCGGCGATTGTCAGGCGCCAATTGTCATAAGATTCCCGGCGGGGTAACGTTTCATTCCAGGTGTCGGGGATACGAAACAACAGGGGGTTTCCCATGATCAGACTGATTCTCGCGATTTTGATTCCGTGGTTCGTGTTCTTCACGATCGGCCGCCCGATCCAGGGCGTTATCTGCCTGATTCTGCAACTCAGCCTGATCGGCTGGATTCCGGCGGCGATCTGGGCCGTCTGGGCGCTCAACAACTACAACACGGACCAGAAGATCGCCCGCGCCGGCATGGGCGGCGGCGACTCCTAGTTCCGGGGCTTCCGCACCCCCTTACCCCGGCCCTCTCCCCCTGGAAGGAGGAGAGGGAGGCGGTTGCGGCTTGCGTTCCCTCGCCCCCGGATACGGGGGAGAGGGACAGGGTGAGGGGGTTGATAGATGTCTAATGACGCAGCCTGTTCAAGGTCTCGTTCGCCGCACCGGCGAAGCGGTTCAGCGCCATGCGCAGGATGCGGCTGACGATCACGAAGGCGACCGGCGGCCAGACGTAGGGTTCCCACCATTCGATGATGTGGGGCGCGCCGCCGAACAGGGCGATCTCGTCGCGGACGGACAGGATGCCGTACACACCCGCCGCGGCGGCCGCCGCCACGCTCCAGGCGACGTAGCGGCCGTAGCGCATGACCTGGCGCATCACGAACCACATGGCCTTTCGTCCCCCTTGTCCTCGGAGGGGCGGCTAGACGTCCTTCAGCAGGACCGGCTGGCCGCTCGCGGCGCCCCGGATGACGGCTTCCAGCACCGCCGTGCCGTGCACGGCCTCGGCCGGGGTCAGGGGATAGGCGGCCTTGCCGGCGCAGGCGTCGGCGAAGGCTTCCAGTTCCGCCCGCTCCATGTCGAAGGCGCCGTATTCGGTGACCTCTTCGGGGCCGGGCACGGCGTCCGCCGAGACCTTGCGCACGGTCAGGCGGTCGTAATTGTGCATTTCGGCCCAGCCGCCGGTGCCGAACACCTGGATGCGCCACAACGGCGCCGTCGCCGTGAAGGTGCCCAGGTAGCCCATGGCGCCCGAGGCGAAACGGAACAGCATGGCCGTGGTGTCGTCCACGTCGATCTTGAGGAAGTTGCGGTACGACCGGGCGGTGACCTCATCGATGGGGCCGAGCAGGTTGATCATGGCGTCGACCACATGGATACCCATGCCGGTCATGCCGCCGGCCGGGCTTTCGTCGGACGTGGACCGCCAGCCGCCTTCGGGATAGCGCATGGCGCTGGGGCTGCTCAGGTTGCCCTCGACATGCAGAATCTGGCCCAGTTCGCCGGATTGAATCATTTCCTTCATGCGCACCATGGCGGGATGAAAGCGCCGGTTGTGTCCAAGCGCCAGCACGACGCCCGCGGCCTGGGCCGCGTCGGCGGCGGCCTGGGCGCTGGCGCGGTCCAGGGTGAAGGGCTTTTCGATGAAGATCTGCTTGCCGGCGGCGGCGGCGGCGATCACCTGATCCGCGTGCTGGCTGTGCGGCGTCGCCAGGATCACCGCGTCCAGGCCGGGGTCGTTCAACAGGTCGGCCAGACCGTCGCGCAGGTCGATGCCCTTCTCGGCGCAGAACGCCTCGGCCTTGGCCTTGCGCCCGGTGCAGCCGGCGGTGATGGCGATCTTGTCGCTTTTGCCGTGAACGGAATTGACCAGGACCTGGCCCCAACGGCCCAGTCCGGCGATGCCTGCTTTGATCATGGTGACGGTCCCCTACCCAAACATTGTCTGCAATTGGCCCCAAATCGGGCCGCCGACCTTATTGCCAGAGGGTATCCGCCGTCTATAGTGAAGCCATGGCGACGACCCCGGACCTCAGCGATCAAGCGGCACCGGCCGGTCCCCGGGAGGTCGACAACTTTCGGGGCATGCTGTTCATGATGGTGGGGGCGGGGCTGATTGCCTGCCTGCACGCGCTGGTCCGCGACGTCACGCAGGAACTGCATCCTTTCGAAGTCGCCTTTTTCCGCAACGTGGTCGTGCTGATCGCCCTGACGCCGCTGTTGCTGCGCCAGGACCGGCACGCGTGGAAAAGCAAGCGGCCCGACCTGCAACTGGTGCGCGGCGTGGTCGGCCTGGGCGCCATGCTGACCTGGTTCTATACCCTGTCCCTGGTGCCCGTGGGCGACGCGACGGCGCTCAGCTTCACGGTCGTGCTGTTCACGTCCCTGGGCGCTGTGGTCATGCTGCGGGAAAAAATGGGTATGCGCCGCTGGGGGGCGTTGGTCGTCGGCTTCGTCGGCATGGCGATCATCATCCGCCCCGGGTTCCAGGACATCAGCGAGGGGTATTTGTGGGCGTTGGGGTCGACGGTCCTGTGGGCCTGGGCGCTGCTGCTGGTGAAAATCCTGTCGCGCTACGATTCCCCGGTCACCATCGTGTTTTATTCGTCGGTCTATTTCACGCCGGCGACGCTGATTCTGGCGCTGTTCGTCTGGGAATGGCCGACCTGGGCCCAGTTCGGGGAATTGATCGCCATCGGTTTGATCGCGGCGCTGGCGCATCTCGCCATGGCCAAGGCCATGCAGCTGGGCGAGGCGACCGCCGTGCTGCCCGCCGACTTCACGCGCCTGCTGTGGGCGGCGGGGCTGGGCTACGTGATGTTCGGCGAATTCCCGGACATGTGGACCTGGATCGGCGGCACGGTGGTGTTCTGTTCGACCCTTTACATCACCTATCGGGAATCCCGGGTGAAGGGCCCGGCCGCGGGGGTCACGCTGAAAACCACCGAAGGTTAGCAATCACCGAAGATTAGTTTGGCCAAACCGGTGGATGGGTGCCGAGGGGGGCCGCCGGCAGGTCCCAGCGCGGCGGCGTTTCCGACATGCCCACGACCGGTTTCAGATGTTCTATGCGGCCCCAGGCCGTGTCGCGGCTTTCCATCAGGTCCGTGATGTCGTCATAGCGCGGTTCCGGCAATCCCATGGCATCGCCGCAGATCCGGCCCAGGCCGTCGATCCAATGGCCGCTTTGCGCCAGCGACAGGCGAACCATCCAACTGCCGCCGATGGTGGCGCGGCGGCGCAGGGCTTCCATGGCGCCGAAGGCGGCGAGATATCCGGAGACGTAGTCGAGCGCCTGCGCCGGCAGGTGGCGGGGGGTGTCGATGCCGCCGTGTTCCGCGGCGATGCCCATGGCGCATTGGGCCAGGGAATCGAAGCCCCGGCGATGCGCCCAGGGGCCGTCGTGGCCCCAGGCGGACAGGCTGACGAAGACGATCCCCGGGCGCAATTGGGCCAGCCGTTCCGGCGTTACGCCGCGCCCGGCCAGGCTGCCCGGCCGATGGCCCTGGGTCACCACGTCGGCTTGTTTGATGAGGGTGTCGAGGGTTTCCGCGGCACCCGGGCCGCGCAGGTCCAGGTTGGCGGCCAGCTTGCCGTGGCCGGTGTCGCGCAGCAGGTTGTCGTCGTCCGGGCGGTCGGGCCGCCCGATGCGCATGACCTGGGCGCCGTGCTCCGCCAGGGTGCGCCCGCAGACCGGCCCGGCGATGACGCGCACCAGTTCCAGGGCGCGGATGCCGGACAGCGGCCGGGCGCCGCCCGATTCCTTGAAGGGGGGCAGGGGTTCCACGGGCGCGTCGCCGATCTTCTCGATGCTTATCAGCGGCAGGCCGGCGACCGCCCTGCCCTGGGGGTGGGCGGCCCATTCGTCCTTGGTGCGGACCATGAAGGCGCAGAGATTTCGCTCCGCCACCGCGGCCTCGAATGCGGCGGCGTCCCAGGTTTGCAAAGTTGCCGCGACATCGTCCCGCACAGCGCCGCAGCCGAGGATGCTCAGGATGCCTTCGGCCAGCCATGGGTAGTTGCAGTGAAGCTGCACCCAGCGCCCGTCGGCGCAGCGGTACAGGCCGGAGATATCCGCCCAAGCGGCCCCGAAACCGGCCGTTCCCACACGAACATGGCGGTTCGACCGCATGGCCAGCGCGGCGGCGCGGAGGTCCACGGAAATGTCCTGCGTCCGTCCCGTTTGCAGGCGCCACAAGGCGTCGGCGGCCAGTCCGACCGCACCCAGCACCGCCGCCCCGGCGGTGCCGATGCGGAAATTCGCCGGCAACACGGGGTCGTCGCCGGTGAAAGAAACCGCCTCGGCGCCGCGTCCGGTCCAGTTCACCGCGTCAAGAATCCCGGCCGCGGCCTGGGCGGCGGAGGGCGTGTCTGTCGCGAAGCTGTTCATGTGCGGGCATCCTTCCGGTTTCGGGGCGGCCTTTTCCGTCCCTCATAGCGCTTTTCGGCCAACGGCGCATTCGCGCCGAATTTCCGAATCGGGAACAACTCTCATTCAGAAACAAAAAATGGAACAGCGAGTGGAAATATGACGTTTGTATATCTGTCTTGCGTCAAATTCGTTTAAAATTTGAGAGCACATTCCGTCGCGGCGTGGCTATCCTTTCCGTGTCCTTCGGTCGGTTTTCCGAAGCGAACTCTACGGAGCAAGGGGGCAGTGGTTTTCCCGAAGGCGCAGGGCCGCGCCGGACGAGCCCGTTTTCAGGGCTCCGCCGACAATCGGGTCCGGTCGGTGGGGCAGTGCCGAGTACCTCCTTGCATTCGGACAGTCTATGCTTTGAAATGCTGTCGGCTTTTCCGCTGACAGGGAATGCTAGGATTGCCGGCCAGACGTTACAAAGGCGTAAGCCAAGGGCGGCAGGGAATTGAACCAAGGGAGGGCGAATATGATTCGTCAAATTATGAAGGGCCTGCCCATCGCGGCGGTTGCGCTGGGTGTCTACTCGGGTGCGGCGTTGGCGGGCAAGTCCGATGACACGCTGGTCTGGGCGACGGACCGCGAATCGGCGGTGGCCGACCCGTACTACAACCGTACCCGCGAACTTGTCATCATCGGCAACACGGTGTGGGATAACCTTCTGCTCCGCAACACCAAGACCGGGAAGTACGAACCGAATCTGGCGAAATCCTTCAAATGGGTCGACAATGTTACCCTGGATTTCGAACTGCGCGACGATGTCAAATTCCATGACGGTTCGTCCTTCGGGCCGGAAGACGTGATCTACACGGTGGACTTCACCACCAAAAAGGAACACGGCGTCGTCACCCTGAAGAACGTCGACTGGATGAAGAAGGTCGAGAAGACCGGCCCGCACAGCATCCGCATCCATCTGGACAAGCCGTTCCCGGCGGCCCTGGCCTATCTGGGGCAGGCTGTGCCGATCATCAAGCGCGGTCACTACGACAGCGCGCCGATGACCAAGGAAGGCAAGCCCGATTACGCGGCGGTGAAGCCCAACGGCACCGGCCCCTACATGATCACCGAGGTCGTGCCCGGCGAAAAGATCGTCATGAAGAAGTACGACGGCTATCACAAGAACGGCCCCAAGGGTACGCCGCAGATCGCCAATCTGGTTTACCGGACGATCAAGGAAGGCAACACCCGGATCGCCGAACTGCTGACCGGCGGCATCGACTGGATCTGGGACGTTCCCAAGGAACAGGCCGAAAAGCTGAAGGCCACGGGCCAGGTGACGGTCGAGAACGCCAAGACCCTGCGCATTTCCTACATCGCCTTTGACGTCGACGGCTCATCCGGCAACAAGGCCTTCATGGATCAGCGCGTGCGTCAGGCCTTCGCCCATGCCATCAACCGCCAGTCCATCGTCACCAACCTTGTCGGTGAGGCGGCGCAGGTCATCAACACGCCCTGCCATCCCGATCAGACGGGCTGCACCCAGGACGTGACGGGATACGACTATGACCCGGCCAAGGCCAAGGCGCTGCTCAAGGAAGCGGGCTACGACAAGGGCCTGGAATTCGACATCTACGCCTATCGTGAGCGTGAATTCACGGAAGCGGTAATCTCGGACCTGGCCAAGATCGGCGTGAAGGCAAAGCTGAACTTCATGCAGTACAAGGCCTTGCGCGAAATCGCGCAGAAGGGCTCGACGGCGGTTCACCAGATGACCTGGGGGTCCTACTCGATCCCCGATGCGTCCGGTTGCGCCGGGGTGTTCTTCGTGGGCGGCAAGGACGACCCCGCCAACGACCCGAAGGTGAACGAGCTGATCACCAAGGCCGGCAACGTGACCGACCTTGCGGAACGCGAAAAGCTTTACAAGGAAGCGTTCCAGATCATTTCCACCAAGGTCTATTGGCTGCCCATGTTCACCTACGCCAAGAACTACGCCTTCAACCAGAACCTGGACATGACCATCACTTCCGACGAAATCCCGCGGTTCTACACCGCGAAATGGAAGTGACGACGTCCGGGTAACCGGCAATTCGGCCCGGCGGCCCTTAATCAGGGCCGCCGGGACTCCGGGCCTAGGGGGGCCGTAGACATGAAGCGCCTGCCGGCGGGTTCGCCATGCTGAAATTTCTGTTGAGACGATTGGGTGTCGCCATCCTGGTGGCGCTTACCGTGTCCATGATCACCTTCTCGCTGATCTACCTGTCGGGGGATCCGGCGATAGCACTTGCCGGTGAATCGGCCAGTAATGAAGAGATCGAGAACATCCGCCAAATCTACGGCTATGACCGCCCGATCATCGTGCAGTACGGCGACTGGCTGATGCGCGCCATTCAGGGGGATCTGGGCCGCTCGCATTACCTGAAGTCTGATATTTCCTCGGTCATCGTCACGCGCCTGCCCAACACCCTGATTCTGGCGCTCTGCGCCATTTCCTTCGCGCTGGTGCTGTCCATTCCGCTCGGCGTCGCGGCGGCGATTCGGCCCAATTCCCTGATCGACCGCTTCGCCCTGGGGCTTGCCGTGGTCGGTCAGGCGTTGCCCAGTTTCTGGTTCGCGCTGATCCTGATCTTCTTCATGAGCATTCAATGGCGCCTGCTGCCCATCACCGGTACGGGAAGTTGGAAGAACTTCATCATGCCGGCGATCGCGCTGGGCTATTACGTGACGCCGGGCGTCATGCGCCTGACCCGCGCCGGGATGCTTGAGGTGTTGCAGTCGGATTACATCCGCACGGCCAAGGCCAAGGGCCTGCGTCCCATGACGGTGCTGTTCAAGCACGCCCTGCGCAACGCCATCATCCCCGTCGTGTCGCTGGCCGCCGTGCAGTTCGGCTTCATGCTCGGCGGCTCCATCGTCATCGAAACCATTTTCGCCATCAACGGCATGGGCTTCCTCGCCTGGGAATCCATTCAGCGCGCCGACCTGCCCATGATGCAGGCCATCGTGCTGGTCCTCAGCTGTTTCTACATCGTCATCACCTTCCTGGCGGACCTGCTCAACGCCTTCCTCGATCCTCGGATAAGGGTGACCTGACATGGCATCGCAAGACGCGCAGACAGTCGCCCGCTCCGGCGCCATTCTTCCCGGCGACAAGGTTTTGGAACCGTCGCCCATGGCGCAGCTGCGCCGGCGTGTATTCGGCCATTACGGCATCATCATCGGCGGCGTCGTATTGATTGCCATTCTTCTGGTCGCGGCCTTCGCGCCCTACCTGACGCCCTATCACCCGATCCTGGACCAGGACCTGTCCAACGCGCTGAAGGTCCCGTTCTGGCATTGCATCGTGGTCGAAAAATCCTTTTGGGCAGCGGTGTTCGACGGCCGGTCCCCGTTTTCCTGGGTCGAACCGGCCAAGTTCTCCTGGGATCACCCGCTGGGCACCGACCTGCAGGGCCGCGACTATTTGACGCGGCTGATCCACGGTTCGCGCATTTCCCTGCTCATCGGGTTTTCCGCCATGCTGATTTCCGGCGTCATCGGCACGGCGCTGGGCGTCGCCGCCGGCTATTTCGGCGGGCGGGTCGACATGGTCGTCAACTTCATCATCACCACGCGGCTCTCCATGCCCGTGGTGCTGGTGGCGCTGGCCGTGGTGTCGCTGATCGGGTCCAGCCTGTGGATCGTGATCTGGGTGCTGGGCCTGCTGATCTGGGACCGCTTCGCCGTGGTCATGCGTTCGACCACCATGCAGGTGCGAAACCTGGATTACGTGGCGGCGGCGCAGGCCTGCGGCTGTTCCACCCTGCGCATCATCATGGCGGAAATCCTGCCCAACGTGGTCAACCACCTGATCGTCGTGGCGACCCTGGAAATGGCGCACGCCATCCTGTTGGAGGCGGCGCTGTCGTTCCTCGGCCTCGGCGTGCAGCCGCCGGCCCCCAGTTGGGGCCTGATGATTTCCGAGGCCAAGGGCATGATGTTCTTCGACGCCTGGCTGATCGGCATTCCGGGGGCGGCGCTGTTCGCGCTGATCCTCGCCATCAATCTTCTGGGTGACGGCGTGCGTGACGTGACCGCACCCGAAAACCGCAACTAGAAAGGGGACCAAGGACGGCATGAGCGATCTGATCCTCGAAGTCCGCGACCTGGTCGTCGACATTCCCGTCGCCACCGGGATGCTGCACCCGGTGCAGTCCATCAGCTTCGACGTGACGCGGGGCGAAACGCTGTGCATCGTCGGTGAATCGGGCTGCGGCAAGTCGCTGACGTCCCTCGCCGTCATGGACCTGTTGCCCAGCACGGCGACCTGCACGGCCACCACGCTCCGGCTCGACGGCGAGGACCTGCAATCGGCCGGCGAAAAACGCATGGCCGACATCCGCGGCAACAAGATGGCGATGATCTTTCAGGAACCGATGACGTCCCTGAACCCGGCCTATACCATCGGCAACCAGTTGGAAGAGGCCCTTCTGCGCCACAAGCAGGTCAGCGCCGCCGAGGCCCGCGCCCGCGCCATCTACCTTCTGGAAAAGGTCGGCATCACGGCGGCGGCCTCTCGCCTGACGCAATATCCGCATCAGCTTTCCGGCGGCCTGCGCCAGCGCGTGATGATCGCCATGGCGCTGATGTGCGGGCCGGACCTGATCATCGCCGACGAGCCGACGACGGCGCTCGACGTGACCATCCAGGCGCAGATCCTCCACCTGCTGGCGGACCTGCAAAAGGAATTCAACATGGGCATGATCCTGATCACCCATGACCTGGGCGTGGTCGCCCGCGTCGCCGACCGGGTGGCGGTCATGTACGCGGGCCAGATCGTCGAAACGGGCACCGCCAAGCAGGTGTTCGAAAACCCGACCCATCCCTATACCCAGGGCCTGCTGGAATGCATCCCGATCCCGGGCAAGACCGAACGGGGTGCGCCGCTCGGCTCCATCCCCGGCATCGTGCCGTCCCTGGTGGGCGACCTGCCGGGCTGTCATTTCGCCGACCGTTGCGTGCATGTGATGGACGCCTGCCGCACGGGACGGATCGATCTCCGTGACTCATTCGAAGACGCCCATGTGTTCCGCTGTCTGCTGACGCCGGACCAGAGTGCCGCCAACCTGAAGCGGGGAGCCGCCTGATGGCCGACCAGGAAGACATCGTTCTCGAAGCCCGCGACGTGACCCGCACGTTCATGATCTCGGCCGGCTTCATGAAGGGCAAGAAGCCGCTGCATGCCGTGAACGGCATCAACCTCAGGGTGCCGCGCGGCGAGGTTCTGGGCCTGGTCGGGGAATCCGGTTGCGGCAAGTCGACGCTGGCCAAGATGCTGCTGGGCCTGCTGGCGCCGACTTCGGGCACGCTCTACGTCGGCGGCACGCCGACCAGCGAGATGGAACGCCTGGACATGGCGCGCAAGGTCCAGCCCGTGTTCCAGGACCCCTATTCGTCGCTCAATCCGCGCAAGACCATCGGCGACATCATCAGCCTGCCCGTGCGCGTGCAGGGCGGGGATGCCGCCGCCGACGGCAAGGCCCTGCGCCTGCGGGTCGAGGAAATCATGGAACTGGTCGGCCTGCCGCGCCGGCTCTACCGCAACTTCCCGAACCAGCTGTCGGGCGGCCAGCGCCAGCGCGTGGCCGTGGCACGCGCCTTGATCAACAGACCCGAAGTCGTAATCTGCGACGAGCCGACCTCGGCGCTCGACGTCTCCGTGCAGTCGCAGATTTTGAACCTGCTGCAGGACCTGCGCTCGGAGCTCAACCTGACCTACATCGTCATCAGCCACAACCTGGCCGTGGTCGAACACATGGCGACCCGCGTCGCGGTGATGTATCTGGGCCGCCTGGTCGAGGTCGCGGACACGGACAGCCTGTTCGACAACCCGCAGCACCCCTACACCAAGGCGCTGCTGCAATCGGTGCTGACCCCCGACCCCAACCTGGACGTGCCCGACGCGGGCCTGGGCGTCGCCTATCCCAACCCGGTCGACCCGCCGTCGGGCTGCACCTTCCATCCGCGCTGCGTCGACTGCATGGATCATTGCTCCGTCGTGCCGCCGCGCACCATCCCGACCAGGACCGGCCTTGTCGAATGCCATTTGTATGACGAGAACCAGGGGAGGGGACGCCAAGCGTCGTAAGACCGCCCCAGGCGAAACCATGACCCGCCAACACGCCATCGATGCCGCCCTTGCCCATTTCGACGACCCGGAAGGCTTTTTCGAAGACCTGAAGGCGCGCATCGCCGTAAAGACGGAAAGCCAGAACCCGGCCCGCCTGCCCGACTGCTACGCCTATCTGGAAGAAGACATGCGGGGCGCCTTCGAGGCCATGGGCTACGCCTGCCGCGTCTACGACAATCCTTATCCCGGCTGCGGCCCGGTCCTGTTGGCGACGCGGTGGGAGGGCGACGGCCTGCCCACGGTGCTGGGTTACGGCCATGGCGACACGGTGCTGGGCCAGGAAGGCCAGTGGAAGGACAACCTGGACCCCTGGCGGCTGACCAAGGTCGGCGACAAGGTCTACGGGCGGGGCACCGCCGACAACAAGGCCCAGCATTCGACCCATATCGCGGCGCTCAGGGCCGTGCTTGATGCGCGGGGCGCCCTCGGCTTCAACCACAAGTTCATCATCGAGACGGGCGAGGAAAACGGCTCCAAGGGCCTGAAGGACCTGGTCGCGCGGGAGAAAGAAGCCTTCGCCGCCGATGTCTATTTCGCGTCGGACGGGCCGCGCTTCGACGTCGCCAAGCCCAATCTGACCCTCGGCAACCGGGGGGCCTTCAACTTCGACCTGGTCGTCGATCTGCGCGACGGCGGCCATCATTCGGGGAACTGGGGCGGGTTGCTGGCCAATCCGGGGATCATCCTGGCCTCGGCGTTGGCGACGGTGATCGACGTGAAGGGCCGCATCCTGGTGCCGGCCCTGCTGCCGCCGCCGATCTCCGACACGGTGAGGGGCCTGCTGGCCGACGTCACGCGCGAAACCTCCACGGGCGGTCCCGCCATCGACGACGACTGGGGCGAGCCGGGATTGACCCGGGCCGAGAAGGTCTACGCCTGGAACACCTTCGAAATCCTGGCCATGAAGACCGGCAATCCGGACAACCCGGTGCATGCCGTGCCGCCCCGGGCCGTGGCCCATTGCCAACTGCGCTTCGTGGTCGGCACGGACTGGCAGAACATCGTCGCCAACCTGCAGGATCATCTCGACGCCGCCGGGTTCGGGATCGTCAAGGTGCGGCCCTCGACCGGCGGCAACGCCGCGTTTTTCCACGCCGCGCGCACGGACCCGGACCATCCCTGGGCCAGATGGATGCGCGCCGCCGTGGAACGCACGACCGGCGAAAACTGCCGCATGGTGCCCAATTCGGGCGGCTCCATCTGCAACGACGTTTTTCAGGACGTGCTGGGCATTCCCTTCGTGTGGCTGCCGCTCAGCTATACCGGCTGTTCCCAGCACGCCCCCAATGAACACATTCTGTGGTCGCTGACCCGCGAGGGCATGGAACTGGTCACCGGCATCTACTGGGACCTGGGCGATCCGGATACGGCCTACAGACTGGAAAGGAACGCGGCATGACACGCGACGCGGTGATCGAAAG
>Ga0209643_1000508_pt1 | contig 67443 bp, 82 predicted proteins | sample AutmiccBRH37_all_FD_187383 | JGI IMG/M metagenome (GOLD analysis project Ga0209643, IMG submission 187383) | Deep subsurface microbial communities from Mt. Terri, Switzerland - Autotrophic microbial communities BRH/37_all (SPAdes) (version 2) | ecosystem: Environmental > Aquatic > Deep... | reverse complement strand
TTATAACATATTGTGCCATATTATGCCACACAAATATGACGTAAAACTAAAATAAAAAATCCCCTTGCAGCCTTATACCACAGGGAGATTAGGGTTTGCACTTTTCAATTATGCTGTCAAACTAACGCCGGCCACCATAAAATTTGTTCCTGACCTTCGAAGTTTGCCACTCATAATGAACGCTCCCTTTTTGCCATAATATAATATAGAATAACATAATGCAGGGTTTTATTATTATGGTATATATTAAAAAACCTCCTTTTGGAGAAAGGAATAATTTTGAGCACCATAAGGCATACTGCGGGCAAGGATGACCATAACCGGACCATCGCCGGGGTTTTAAAGGAAAGGTATTCCATGTCCAGATCCCTTCTGAGAAGGATAAAGAGGGGGGGAAACACCTTTCTGAACGGGGATCCGGTTTTTCTCAATGAAAGGCTTAAAGAAGGGGATACCCTAATTGTGGAAATGGATATTGGCCGCCAAAGCCAAATAGATCCTGAGGATATATCCCCGGATATAATTTATGAGGATGATAGCCTGCTGGTTTTAAACAAGCCTCCCGGGATGCTGGTGCACCCGGTGAGGAGGGAAAGGAGCGGAACCCTTGCCAACGCCATCATGGGGTATTGGCAGAAATCCGGAAAAGATCACGGGGTTTTCCGGCCTGTTTTTCGTATTGACAGGGACACCTCGGGTCTGGTGGTGGTTTCAGGAAATCATCTGGCACATTTAAGTCTGGCCAGGCAGATAGAGTACAAAACTATGGAAAGAATATACGTCGCCGTGGTAGGGGGCCTGGTTTCCAGCCAGCAGGGTATTATTGAGCAGCCCATTGCCAGGAAGCCGGGCAGTATTGTGGAGAGGGAGGTATCTCCCTCGGGAAGCCAGGCCGTCACACACTACAGGGTTATAAAGAGGATGCCCCAAATTAACGCCTCGGTATTGGAGGTAAAGCTTGAAACCGGGCGCACTCACCAGATTAGGGTTCATATGAGCCATTGGGGGCATCCCCTGCTGGGAGACAGCCTGTACGGAGGAAGGGGGGGAAGTATTGCCAGGCAGGCATTGCACTCATACAGGGCCGCCTTCAGCCATCCGCTCACAGGGGCCAGGATGGATTTGTGCTGCCCTCTTCCCCGGGATATGAAGGAATTAGTGGGCGGTTTTTTTCTTTCACTGTGAAAATGGGTGATTTTTGTTGTTAATGTCATTTTATTTGGGCATATTGGGGGAAAAATACGATTAATGGTACTTGTAAAAAAATAAAATACCGGTAATAATATGGTTAAGGTCAGGCAAGGTCAAAGAAAGGGCCGGATAATAACCTAATTCTGAAGGGGTAGTGTGTAAAAAATGTCCAATATATCAGATCTTATTGAGAAATACCTAAAAGAGTTATTTGGATCCGGCAGCCAGGGACAGGTGGAAATACAGCGTAATGAACTGGCCGAGAAGTTTAACTGTGTTCCTTCCCAGATTAACTATGTGCTTACCACCAGATTTACTGTGGAACACGGTTTTGTTGTGGAGAGCAGGCGGGGGGGAGGCGGCTTTGTAAGAATAATTAAGCTGCCAATGGATGAGAAAGTTAATGCTGTCAGTTATTTGTGCGACCTGATCGGTCGGGATGTCAGCCAGCAGGGGGCCGAGGGGATTATTCGCCGGATGCTGGAAGAGGGACTGGTAACCGAGAGGGAGTCTGGAATAATGAAATCGGCACTGAGCCGGGATGTGTTGCGGATAGCGCTGCCCGCCAGGGACCAACTTAGGGCGCTGATATTAAAGGCTATGATAATATCGATACTCCACCACATTGGTGACAAGGGGGATTAAAAATGAGTTGCGAACGCTGCCAGGAAAGACCGGCGGTTGTGCACCTTACTGAAATAATCAACAACAAAAAGAGGACAATACACCTGTGTGAGCAGTGTGCCAGGGAGGTTCAGGCAGAGAATTTCGGATTAATTCCCCAGATGAACCTTCATAATTTTCTGGCGGGCCTGTTCAGCAACCAGATAGCCTCACCTTTCAGTACTCCGGTGGAGCAGGGTGAAAAATGCCCCAGTTGTGGACTCAGCGAGGGGCAGTTCGCCCAAAGCGGGCTTTTGGGATGCGGGGATTGCTACCGGCAGTTTGGTGAGCGGCTGGACACAGTATTCCGGCGTATTCACGGCACTTCCAGGCATACCGGGAAGGTTCCGGAGCGTACCGGGGGCAAGGTAAAACTGTCCAAGGATATTGAGCGGCTCAAGACAAGGCTGAGGGAGGTTATAGGCAGGGAGGAGTTTGAGGAGGCGGCCAAACTCCGGGATCAGATCAGAATAATGGAAAAACAGTTGGCCGGGGAGGGTGACTAAGGTGTCAATCAGAGAAACGGTAAATAACGTGCATAGTCACTGGATGGACGCCAAGGGGCCGGAATCGGAAGTGATTGTAAGCAGCAGGGTGAGGGTGGCCAGAAACCTTTCCAGCATGCCATTCTCTCACTTATTGTCGGACTCTGACGCCCGGGAGATAATTCACTCGGTAATGCTGGCCACTGATCATTGCGACTTCCGGGAACAGGTGGGGAATCTGGAACTGACTGAAATGAGTGAATTGACACCTGTAGAGAGACAAATACTAGTAGAAAAACATTTAATCAGCCCCGACCTGCTGGAGAACTATATTAAAAAGGCTGTTGTGCTGAGAGAAGACGAGGTTATCAGCATAATGGTGAACGAGGAGGACCACCTCAGGCTGCAGTGCCTTCTGCCGGGCTTGCAGCTGAAGGAGGCCTGGGATTTGATAAATAAACTGGATGATGGACTTGAAAAGACATTGGAGTTTGCCTACCACGAAAACCTTGGTTACCTGACCGCATGCCCCACCAACGTTGGTACAGGGCTGAGGGCCTCGGTAATGCTGCACCTTCCCGGTCTGGTTTTGATCAACCGGATCAGGGATGTGCTGGGGCTGGTTTCCAAGCTGGGCCTGGCTGTAAGGGGACTTTACGGGGAAGGAACCGAGGCTTCGGGAAACCTGTTTCAGATATCAAATCAGGTTACCCTGGGCCAGACCGAAGAAGATATAATCAATTCCCTTATATCAGTTGCCGGACAGATAGCGGCCAGTGAGCGAGCCGCCCGGGAAGCGCTGATCCGGGAGCGCAGGGAGCACATTGAGGATAGGGTGGGCAGGGCATACGGTTTGCTCAGTCATGCCCGGATAATGACTTCAGAAGAGGCAGTGAGGCTTTTATCGGATTTAAGGCTGGGGGTAAGCCTGAAAATGATTGATTTTATTCCGGCAAATCTGGTGACTGAGCTTATGGTAATGATAAGGCCGGCCTTCCTGGTGAAAAAAGCCGGAAAGGATATTTCGTCCTTTGCCAGGGATGTTATGAGGGCCGGATTGATCAGAGAAAAGCTCACCGGGGTTAGGGATTAGGGTTTTTTGCTTACAGCTTACAGTTTAGGAGGTATCCGTGATGTTCAACAGGTTTACCGAAAGGGCTCGGAGAGTAATGCTGCTGGCCCAGGAAGAGGCTATGCGGCTGGGCCATCCTTACGTGGGCACCGAGCACATTTTGCTGGGATTGATCAGGGAAGGTCAGGGTGTGGCTGCCAAGGCCCTGGCTGGTATGGAGATTGAGGTTGAGGCCGTACGGGCCATGATTGAACAGGCGGTGGGCAAGGGGCAGGAAGGGACTTCCGGGGAAATTACCCTGACTCCCAGGGGTAAAAAGGTATTGGAGCTTTCTGTGGAAGAGGCCCGCCGAATGGGGCACAACTATGTTGGAACAGAACATTTACTGCTGGGACTGATAAGGGAGGGAGAGGGGCTGGCCGCCCAGGTTCTGCATGGAATAGGGGCCGACCTGGGGAAGGTGAGGCAGGTTGTGATGCAGATGCTGGGTGATTCCGGAGCCACCGGGGGACAGGGGGCCGTTCAGGCCGGAGCCGGCGGCCATGGGGGCAATAAAACCACCACCCTGGACCAGTTCAGCCGTGATCTGTCGGCCATGGCCAGGCAGGATAAATTGGATCCGGTGGTGGGCAGGGAAAAAGAAATTGAGAGGGTTATTCAGATACTGAGCCGCCGGACAAAAAACAACCCGGTGCTTATAGGTGAGCCCGGTGTAGGTAAAACCGCCATCGCAGAAGGTCTGGCCCAGCGCATCGTGGCGGGTAACATTCCGGAAGTGCTTTTGGATAAAAGGGTGGTAACTCTGGATATGGCATCCATGGTGGCCGGCACAAAATATCGGGGTGAGTTTGAGGAGCGGCTTAAAAAGGCCATAGAAGAAATTATAAATTCTACCAAAATAATTGTATTTATCGACGAGCTGCATACCATAATAGGGGCCGGGGCGGCCGAGGGGGCCATCGATGCGGCCAATATACTAAAGCCGGCCCTGGCCAGGGGTGAGCTTCAGTGTATAGGCGCCACCACCCTGGATGAATACAGAAAGTATATTGAAAAGGATCCTGCTCTGGAAAGGCGCTTCCAGCCCGTGAAGGTGGAGGAGCCCACGGTGGAGGAGACCACCGAAATTTTAAAGGGCCTCAGGGACAAATACGAGGCCCATCACCGGGTGAGAATAACCGATGAAGCTCTGGATGCCGCCTCCAGGCTCTCCGACAGGTATATCACCGACCGCTTCCTCCCGGATAAGGCCATTGACCTGGTGGATGAGGCTTCTTCCAGAGTTAAACTGAAGGCCTATACAGCTCCCCCCGACATTAAGCAGGCGGAAAAACATCTGGAAGGAATCCGGAAGGAAAAGGAGGCCGCCATCAACAACCAGGAATTTGAAAAGGCGGCCCAGTTAAGAGATAAAGAGCAGGGACTGAAACAGGAACTGGAGACCACCCGGGAATCCTGGAAGCAGCGGCAGGGTGGCCGGGATCTTACGGTAGGTGAAGAAGACATTGCCCAGATTGTCAGCTTATGGACCGGGGTACCGGTAATAAAACTGGCCGAAGAAGAAACCCATCGCCTGATAAGGATGGAGGAAGTGCTGCACCAGCGGTTAGTTGGGCAGGATGAGGCTGTAAAGGCCGTTTCCAGGGCGGTAAGGCGGGCCAGAGCGGGTCTCAAGGATCCCAAGCGGCCAATAGGCTCCTTCATTTTCCTGGGACCCACCGGTGTGGGCAAAACAGAGCTGGCCAGGGCACTGGCTGAGGTGTTGTTCGTTGATGAGGAGGCCATGGTGCGCCTGGACATGAGTGAATACATGGAAAAGTTTGCGGTATCCCGTCTCGTGGGGGCTCCTCCCGGATATGTGGGCTATGAAGAGGGCGGTCAGTTAACCGAGTCTGTCCGCCGCAAGCCCTACTCGGTGGTTCTTCTGGATGAAATTGAAAAGGCCCATCCTGATGTGTTTAACGTGCTTTTACAGGTTCTGGAGGATGGCCGCTTAACAGATTCCAAGGGCCGAGTGGTGGATTTTAGAAACACAGTAATTATAATGACCTCCAACGTGGGGGTTTCCGCCATCCGCCGAGAGACCGCCATGGGGTTCAGGAGCGGTGATAATAAGGAGGCCGGCTACGAAAATATGAAATCGAAGGTAACCGATGAGCTTAAGCGTACCTTCAGGCCGGAATTTCTGAACAGGATTGATGAAATCATTGTGTTCCACTCTCTAAACATAGACCATATAAAAGAGATAGTGGGACTGATGGTAAAGGAAGTGGCCGGCAGGATAAAGGAACACGACATTCACCTGGACGTCACCGAAGAGGCCAGAGAGCTGATTGCCCGGGAGGGTTTTGACGAGAATTACGGCGCCAGGCCTCTTCGGAGGGCAATTCAGAGACAGGTGGAGGATAAAATATCGGAAGAGCTGCTAAAAGGAAACGTCCGGCAGGGAGACCGGGTGCTGGTGGATAGGGAGGGTGATTCCCTGGTGCTCAGAAAGACCAATGTTGGAGGAGAGGGGCTCTCCCCGGATGTTCACCCCGAGGATGGCGGAGACCATTCCGCCGCTTGGGTGCAATAAGCAAGTTTTATAATATTGTCAAAGCCCGGGGGTCAGGCAAACTTTCCGCCGGATCCCGTTGTTGAATCATGGTGAATTATGGAAAGATCAGCCTTGAGAATGGCAATATCTAAATGCTATAATAAAATGGTAATGTTTTTTTAGGAAAGGTTTATTATGGCTTCGCCAAAAACCAGGTTTGCCTGCAGTAGCTGCGGATATATAAGTTCCCGCTGGCTGGGGCGCTGTTCGGACTGTGGTGAATGGAACACCATGATGGAGGAAACCATGGGCCGGTCAGATTCCAGTCCCAGGAAGGATAATGCCCGGGCGGCATGTCCCATTAACCATATTCCTGTTGTTGAAGAAGAGCGTTTTGCCACCGGAATCCAGGAACTGGACAGGGTTCTGGGGGGCGGGGTGGTGCCTGGCAGCTTGGTTTTACTGGGGGGAGACCCCGGCATAGGAAAGTCCACCCTTTTGATGCAGGCTGCCTCCAGGGTAAGCCTGAGCGGTAAAAAGGTGCTTTATGTGTCAGGTGAGGAATCGGTCCAGCAGGTGAGAATGAGGGCTTCCAGGCTGCAAATAGGTGATGTTCCCCTTTACCTTCTTTCCGAAACCGATATAGACCTGGTGGAGGAAAGCATAAGAAATGTAGCTCCCCAGTTGGTCATTCTTGATTCCATACAGTCGGTATGCAAGCGGGATCTTTCCTCCTCCCCGGGGGGTGTTGGTCAGGTGAGGGAGTGTGCGGCTCAAATGATGCGCCTTGCCAAGACCGAGGGAATCCCTGTTTTCCTGGTGGGGCATGTGACCAAGGAGGGCGCCCTGGCAGGTCCCAGGGTACTGGAGCACATGGTGGATACCGTTCTGTACTTTGAAGGGGAGAGACACCATTCTTTCCGGATACTGAGGGGTGTAAAAAACCGTTTCGGATCCACCAATGAAATAGGTATATTCCAGATGGAAAACGAGGGGCTGAAAGAAGTATTCAACCCTTCGGAGCTGTTCATGACCAGTGGCGTCAGCGATGTGACAGGTTCGGTGGTGGTCCCCACCATCGAGGGCAGCAGGCCGATGCTGGTAGAGATTCAAGCCCTGGTTTGTCCCACCGGCTTTGGCACTCCCCGCAGGATGACAGCCGGGGTAGATTATAACAGGGTATCTCTTATCCTGGCGGTCCTGGAAAAAAGAGTAGGGTTGCATCTTGGAGGGCAGGACGCCTACGTTAACGCAGTGGGCGGCGTCAGGCTGGATGAACCGGCGGTGGACCTGGCCATTGCCTTGGCGCTGACCTCCAGCTTCAAGGAAAAACCCATGGCTGGCCGACTGGCAGCCGTTGGGGAAATAGGGTTGACCGGAGAGATACGGCCAGTTCCCCAGTTGGAGAAGAGAATAATGGAGGCGGCCAGGTTGGGATTTTCAATATGCGTGGTGCCCGGAGGGTCAGGTCTGCCCCCGGTGGTGGCCAAAGGCATGAAGGTTGCCGGGGTGGAAAACCTGGAACAGGCAATTGAATCCGCTTTAAGGTTTTAAAAAAGATTAGGTTTAGGGTACAATTATTAAAACAGGGCATTTATTTTACGTATTTATTTTGGGGATTGGACGAGAGGGATGAGGATATGTGGAAAACGAACTTTTAAAGGTCCTAAAGACAGTGGCCCCCGGCACTCCGCTGCGGGAAGGGCTGGAAAACATACTGCGGGCAAAGACCGGGGCGTTGATCGTAATTACTGACAGCCCGGAGATACAGGAGATTTCCGAGGGGGGTTTTCACGTTAATGCCGATTTTACCCCGGCGAACCTGTACGAACTGGCAAAAATGGACGGGGCTATTATAATAAGCGCAGACGTAAAAAAGATTATTGCCGCCAACACTCAGCTGGTGCCCAATCTCAGCATTCCTTCCAGTGAGACCGGGATAAGGCACCGTACAGCCGAGAGGGTGGCTAAACAGATAAACTCCCTGGCCATATCCATCTCCCAGCGCCGCAGCGTGATAACTATATACAAGGGAAATATAAAGTATGTTTTAAGGGATTTGGGGGTCATACTGACCAAGGCCAACCAGGCGGTGCAGACGCTGGAGAAATACCGGTCGGTATTTGAGAGGGTTGTAACCGACTTGAGCATACTGGAGTTTGAGGAAGCCGTAACCATTTTCGATATCACAAAGGTTATCCAAAGGGCTGAAATGGTTCTGCGGGTGGTTAAGGAAATAGAGAAATATATCAGCGAGCTGGGAGTGGAAGGGCGACTGATAACCATGCAGCTGGAGGAGTTGGTGGCCAATGTGGAGGATGAGGGCCTGCTGGTTATACAGGATTACGCCTCAGGAGCAGGTGATAAAACTCTTCAGGATATAATGTCCATGATCAACAGCTGGCCAGCCGAAGATTTGCTGGATCTGTCTCTTATCGCCAGGGCACTGGGTTACCCGGGCAGCACCAGCATACTGGATCAGAACGTATCCCCCAGGGGCTACCGTATTTTGGAGAAAATACCCAGACTACCCTTGCCGGTTATAGAAAACCTTGTGAAGGAATTCGGATCCCTGAAAAAGATCCTGAACGCAACCATACAGGAACTGGATGAGGTTGAAGGCATAGGCGAGGTAAGGGCCAGATCCATCAAGGAAGGTCTGAACCGTTACAGGGAGCAGTTGGGGCAGGAAAGGTTTATATAATAGAAGTCGGTCGTCGGACGACCGACTTCAGGATTTAGCCGAAGGGTAAATAAGAAAATGCGGGTCAACTTGAACCGCATTTTCCTCATTAATAAGCAATATACAAGATTTTGGTTTTCATCTGCCCTTGGACTTATGGCTTTCAATACCGATGTCGGACGTCTGACGACCGACGTCCATTACGCCAGGTTGTAAAGCCCCAGTATTTTCATCTGTTTCTGTTCTTTCAGTAAAATGTCGTAAACATTGAGGTCAAGAAGATTACATATGGCCGCAGTGTATAAGAACATCTTGCCCAAAGAATTTTCAATGGAATCCCGGCAGCTGTCACATAAATGTCCTTTAACATGGGAATCAAGGAGGTGCATTAAATCAGCCAGGGTTGCCTCGGATGGAATGGTGCTTTTGGAGGCGTCGATCTGAATACAGCCGCACCGGGTAACAGATTTTATTATTGACTTGTGCAGCTTGGCGTTGGTTTCCTGAACCTTTGCCATGATATCCAGTATACTTCTATTGCATATCAAAAGCTCGGAAACCGTATTTTGAAATTCATCAAAAATAATATCCTTCAACAACGGTTTCACTCCTTAAAAGTTTTAAAAGTTTTAGAACCCTTCAGTAATTATACCCATCTGACGCTTGTCCTGTCAAACAACGGAATTGTTAAAAAATTATTGACACTGCATAGCAGCTATGCTAAAATTATAGATTGTTTGACAGATGCTTGCCATTTATGCTATACTACTGTTATAAAAGAAGGAGGGGTCCGGCGTTGTATAAGATAGGGGATAGAGTCGTGTACCCCATGCATGGGGCAGGAGTTATAGAATCCATAGAAGAAAAAGAGATTTTAGGTGAGAAGCGCCAGTATTATATACTAAAATTGCCTGTGGGAGATATGAAGGTAATGATTCCCATCACCAACTGCCGGGAGGTGGGACTGCGGGAGGTTATCGACAGTGACGGGGTGCAGAAGGTCATAGGTATCCTGAGTGACCAGAGCACCAATATGTCGGCCAACTGGAACCGCAGGTACCGGGCCAATCTTGAAAAAATAAAAAGCGGCAATATATACGAGGTTGCCGAGGTGGTCAGGAATCTGATTAACCGGGACAAGGAAAAAGGATTATCCTCCGGGGAAAGAAAGATGCTGGAGAATGCCAGGCAGATATTGCTGAGTGAATTGGTACTGGCCACCGAAATGGAGGAAGATGGGGCTCAATCTCTCATAGACAGCGCATTTGCACTATAAACGCCTAAATAAACCAAGGCGTTTCTTCTTTTTTTGTACAAAATCTATTATTATGGTTGAAGTGTTCATCGGGTAGCCATATAATAGAATAAGTATTTCTGTAAATAATAGTAAATAAAGGAGGTGAAAACAGTGCTTATCAGGAAAACGGTCTTTTTTATTTTAGTGGCATTATTTGCAGCCCTGGGCTTCTATGCCGCCATTTTCATGATGTCCAACAGGTTCATTCAGGTACCGGATGAACTCAGCCAGCTTCGCTACGGGGTTTATGCCCTTGGACTGGCCCTGGGACTGGTGGTCGGACTGCTTTTGGCGCCGTGGATTATCCGGGGTTCGCTAAAATTAGTGTCTCTAATCGAGCAGTTTCTCCAAAGGACACCTACCTACGACCTGATAATGGGTTCGGTGGGGCTTATACTCGGACTTATAATTTCTAATTTATTGGGTTCCGCGCTGGCTTTTCTGGGGATACCCGGAAAGATAATCTGGGTATTGGGAACTGTATTGCTGGGGTACCTTGGTATGAGCATCTTCATTAAAAAGAGGGAGGAAGTTTTAGGCCTGTTCGGGAATCTTCCCAGGTTTGGCAGGGACAAGGATAAGCCACCCAAGGAAAACAAATCTTGCTACAAGGTTCTGGACACCAGCGTTATTATCGATGGGCGCATCGCAGACCTGTGTGAAAGCGGGTTTATTGAAGGCGTACTTCTGGTTCCGGCCTTTGTTCTGGAAGAATTAAGGCACATTGCAGATTCATCGGATGTGCTGAAAAGAAACCGGGGAAGGCGCGGGCTCGACATACTGAACAAAATGAGGAAAGATCCCCTAATAAAGATCCAGATTTACGAGAATGTCAAGGGTCTGGAAGATCAGGCCGAGGTGGACACCAAGTTGGTAAAACTAAGCCAGAGACTGGGCGCCAAGATTATGACCAACGATTATAATCTCAACAAAGTGGCTGAGTTGCATGGGGTCCTGGTGCTTAATATTAATGAGCTGGCCAATGCGGTGAAGCCCATAGTTTTGCCTGGAGAGGAAATGTTCGTTCAGGTGGTAAAGGATGGGAAAGAGGCTGGCCAGGGGGTTGGCTACCTGGATGACGGAACCATGATAGTGGTGGACGGAGGCAGGAGATTTATCGGGCAAACCATCCCGGTGATAGTTACCAGCGTGCTTCAGACGGCCGCAGGCCGCATGATTTTTGCCAAACCCCGCACCGGCGGGGACCGTGGGGAAATAAATATAGGCCATTACAACGAGGTGAACGCCATTGGCTAGGATATTTGCAGTGGTGGTTGCCGCCGGGCAAAGCTCCCGTATGGGTGGTGCGAACAAGCAACTGCATCCCCTGGCCGGCGTTCCCGTGCTCCAGCGGTCTCTTGGCGCCCTGGAACAGGCGCCTCAACTGGAGGGGATGGTGCTGGTGGCTCCTCCGTCCAGTGTTCAGGAGTTCAGGGATGCCGCCGCCGGTTGGGATTTGAGAAAGATAACAGCAGTGGTTCCGGGAGGATTAAACCGCCAGCAGTCCGTATTGTTCGGGCTGCTGGCAGTTCCATTTGAGTGTGAAATTGTGCTGGTTCACGACGGGGCCAGGCCCCTGGTTTCAAGGAAGGAAACAGAAGATGTTATATCGGCTGCCGTGGAGTTCGGGGCGGCAACCCTGGCCGTTCCGGTAAAGGACACCGTAAAGGTGTCTGATTACCAGGGCTTTGTGGCCGCAACACCGGACCGTAAAAAACTATGGCTTACCCACACGCCCCAGGGGTTTGCATATCGGATTCTGATGGATGCCCACCGCCTGGCCGCCGATAGGGGAGATTGCCACACTGATGACGCTTCCCTGGTGGAGGCCGCCGGTCACCGGGTAAAACTGGTTAGGGGCTGCTACGGCAATATCAAGATTACAACTCCGGAAGACATACTGGTAGCTGAAGCGCTTTTGAAGTTCGGGGATACTGTTGAGGGTGAGAATCCAGAATCCAGAATCCAGAATAGGGAGGCCATTTGTGACATTCCTTCCCATTTTATTCCTCCAGAAAGTGAGGCTGTAAAGTTGCGAATAGGTTTCGGGTACGATGTTCACCGGCTGGTTTACGGTAGAAAATTAATACTGGGTGGCGTTGAGGTGCCTTATGAAAAGGGGCTGGAAGGACATTCCGACGCCGATGTTTTAGCGCACGCCATTATGGATGCACTGTTGGGGGCGGCTGGCCTGGGGGATATAGGAAGACATTTCCCGGATAATGACCCCTCATGCAAGGGGGCCTCCAGTATCTCATTGCTGTCAAAGGTTCGGGAAAAGCTTTCCGCCCAGGGTTATGCCCCCCACAATATAGATTCCACCATAGTGGCCCAGGCCCCCAGACTTTCAGGATATATTGAAAGAATGAAAGACATTGTGGCCGTTACCCTGGGTATGGAACCGGCCTTTGTGAATATTAAGGCAACCACCACCGAAGGACTTGGCTTTGCCGGCGCCGGAGAAGGGATTGCCTCCTATGCCGTGGCGCTGATATTGGAGCATGAAGGTTAGTTATCAAAAAGGGCGGGGTGGAAATAAGTTGCTCATAAAATAGCCACAGTGGTATAATTATTGGCGTCAAACTTTGTCAAACAATAAATAGTTGGATGGTCGGGAGGTTTCAATTTGTCCGGAGTCAGGGTGAGATTCGCCCCCAGCCCCACCGGTCCCCTGCATATCGGGGGAGCCAGGTCGGCTTTGTTTAACTGGCTTTTTGCCCGTCGTAACGGCGGCACTTTTATTGTCCGCATAGAGGACACCGATCTTGAAAGAAGTTCCCGGGAGTCGGAGCAAAACATTTTATCATCTCTTCGCTGGCTGGGCCTGGACTGGGACGAGGGGGTGGAGGCGGGAGGCCCCTGCGGCCCATACAGACAAACCGACCGGCTGGAACTGTATAGAGGGTATGCCAGGCAGTTGACGGAGGCAGGACTTGCTTACCGGTGCTATTGTTCCGAGGAGGAGCTGGCCCGGGAAAGAGAAAGGCTCATGGCCGGGGGAGAATTGCCCGGATATACCGGAAAGTGCCGTGACCTTTGCGATGCCGATAGGGCCCGCCTGGAATCCCAGGGGCGAAAACCGGTTATTCGTTTCAGGGTTCCCGAGGGAAAAGCCGTAGTAATAAACGATCTTGTCAGGGGTGAGGTTTCCTTTGAGTGCTCCGGCATTGGAGATTTTATAATCGTTAAGTCCGACGGTATCCCCACTTACAACTTTGCCGTGGTGGTGGATGACCGGTCCATGGATATCACCCATGTAATCAGGGCAGAGGAGCATCTTTCCAATACACCCCGACAGGTTCTTATTTACCGGGCGCTGAATTGGCCGCTTCCGGAATTTGCCCACGTTTCACTTATTTTGGGCAAGGACCGGAGCAAGATGAGCAAGCGTCACGGCGCCACATCCATTCAGCAGTATATGGAAATGGGCTATCTGCCCGAAGCTCTGGTTAATTTCCTGGCTTTGCTGGGCTGGTCCCCGGAGGGGGAAGAGGAGATTATGACCCTTGATGAGATAAAGGATCAGTTTTCATTGGACCGGGTGGCCAAAAACCCGGCGGTATTTGACCTGGACAAACTGAACTGGCTTAATGGCCACTATATAAGGCAGGCCCCCACAGAAAGGCTCACTGACATGGCCATTCCCTATCTGGAGCAAAAGGGTTACATCGCCAGGGACGTCAGCGCAGACCAGTACCGGTGGCTGCAAACGGTGGTAGCCACCGTGAAAAACTATCTTTCCAATTTGTCCGAGATAACCGGCTATGTGGAAATGTTTTTTGCCGATACCGTGGAACCGGAGAATGAAGAGGCCATAGCCATTCTTGCCCAGGAACAGGTTCCGGCCGTTTTGAATCTGTTTAGGGAAAAACTGGAAGAAGCTCCGGAAATAAGCGAGGAAATAGTTAAAAATATACTGAAGGGCCTGGGCAGGGAACTGGGGTTAAACGGTAAAAAGGTATTCATGCCGTTGCGGGTGGCCATTACCGGCAGGGTTCGCGGCCCCGAGCTGCATCAGGTTGTAGCAGCCCTGGGATTGGAAAAAACCGTTAAAAGGCTCGAAAAGGGAATGCTTTGAAAATAGCTCATACTGATGACCTTATTCTGTCGGAATCCGGAAGCCAGAATTCAGAATCCAGAATGTGTAGGCGTTCCTTATATTTCTCCTGGATTATTAAATGCAACCTGTATTTTGGGGGGAGTAATATTGTTTGGCAGGCTTAGAAGAGATATAAAAGCGGTGTTGGAACGGGACCCTGCGGCAAAGAGCGTACTGGAGGTTTTACTTTGTTATCCGGGACTTCACGCCCTTATAATACACCGGGTGGCCCACTTTTTTTACCGTAAGAAATTATTTCTGGCGGCCAGGATTATTTCACAGATCTCCAGATTTCTTACCAACATTGAAATTCACCCCGGGGCCAGGATAGGTGACGGCTTCTTTATAGATCACGGCGCCGGAGTGGTTATCGGAGAGACCGCCGAGATAGGGAACAATGTTACTTTATACCAGGGGGTTACCCTGGGAGGGACCGGCAAGGAAAAGGGCAAAAGACATCCCACCATAGGGAATAGTGTTGTTATAAGCACCGGGGCTAAGATACTGGGATCCTTTACTGTGGGGGACAATTCAAAAATAGGGGCGGGATCGGTGGTCTTAAATTCAGTGCCTCCCAACAGCACCGTGGTGGGAGTGCCCGGAAGGGTGGTTTTCCGGGACGGGGTAAGGGTGGATTCAACGGGAGAAGCCTCCATAGACCTCAGGCACGACCAGCTTCCGGACCCGGTTTCCGAGATGATCAACTGCCTGCTTTTAAATATAGAACGCCTGGAGAGGCGGGTCAGAGAGCTTGAGGCAAAGGCTGCGGTGAAGCCGGCCGAACCAGTTTTAAAAGCGTGCGAAGGGGGTTTTGACAGAGAAAATGCAGATATATAACACTCTTATCCGCAGGAAGGAAAAAATGGAGCCCCGGCAGGCAGGTAAAATATCCATGTATGTCTGCGGCCCCACCACATACAATTTCATACACCTGGGTAACGCTCGGCCGCTGGTGGTTTTTGACACCTTGAGGAGATATTTGCGCTACAAGGGCTATGCTGTCAATTATATACAAAATTTTACCGATATTGACGATAAAATAATCAACCGTGCCCGGGAAGAGAGGGAGGACCCTATCCTCCTGGCCAGAAAGTATGTGGAGGAATATTTTCGGGACGCCGATGCCCTTAATGTTTTAAGGGCGGACGTTCACCCCAGGGTTTCGGAGCATTTGACTGAAATAGTGGAAATGGTGCGCCTGCTGATGGAGCGGGGCCATGCCTACGAGGTGGACGGGGACGTTTATTTTGACATATCCTCTTTTTCCGGCTACGGCAAACTGTCAGGGAGGTCCCCGGAGGATATGCAGGCCGGGGCCAGGGTGGAGGTCGATCCCAGAAAGCGCCACCCCATGGACTTTGTCCTCTGGAAAGCCGCCAAGACGGGTGAGCCTGCCTGGGAAAGCCCGTGGGGGCCGGGCCGGCCGGGCTGGCACATTGAGTGCTCGGCCATGTCCAGGAAGTATCTGGGGGACAATTTTGACATTCACGGCGGGGGCTATGACCTTATATTCCCCCACCATGAAAACGAAATAGCCCAGTCCGAGGCGGTCACGGGAAACACCTTTGCCCGCTACTGGATGCATAATGGATTTATTACAGTGAACCAGGAGAAAATGTCAAAATCTCTTGGCAACTTCTTCTTGGTGAGGGAGATATTGGACAAATTCCCCCCGGAGACAGTAAGATTTTTCTTGCTTTCCACCCATTACCGCAGTCCGTTGGATTTTGATGACGAAAAGCTGGCCGCGTCCGGCAGGGGGCTGGAAAGAATCAAAAACTGCATCCGGCTGATGGATGAGGCGGCAGGCAGTTCGGCCAGGCAGGACATGAACGGGGAAGACAAGGTTCTGGCCGGTCTTTTGGAGAGGCGCCGCCAGGAATTTGAAAGCGCACTGGATGACGACCTGAACACAGCGCTGGCCATAGGAATTGTTTTTGACGCCGTGGGGGACATTAATTCTTACTTGCACAAAGCAAGTCAGGGAGAGGCTGTCTGCCCGGCTGTTATCAGCAAGGCCAGGGGGCTTTTGGAGGTGTTTAATTCAATCCTGGGTCTTTTCGGGACCGATGCGTCCGGGAAAATAATCCTGGACGGCCAGGATCAGGGTGAAGGCAAACTGGTGGGGGATCTGATGGACCTTATTATAAGAATACGCCAGGAAGCAAGGCTGCGGAAGGACTGGGCCACAGCCGACAGCATAAGGAACGGCTTAAAGGATGTGGGGATAATACTGGAAGATACTCCATCCGGAGTCCGGTGGAAGAAATAGGTGTGAATATGCCTTATAGCAACAACTTCGTTACCGGTGAAAAAATAGAACAGCCCCACCTGCTATCCCCGCTGGTGCTGGCCTACATCGGGGATGCCGTTTACGAATTAAGTGTGCGGACCCATATCGTGGCCAGGGGGTTTGCCCGCACCGATAAAATACACAGCGAGGCCGTGAAGTATGTGTGCGCCAATACCCAGGCCGGAATAATGAGGTCCATCCAGGGAATGCTTACCGAGGAGGAGGCCGGAATTGCCAGGCGCGGCAGGAATGCCAAGAGCGGGCATGTTCCCAAGGGCTCCTGCGTTGCCTCCTACCGTATCAGCACCGGGCTGGAATGTCTGGTGGGTTATTTGTACTTGAAGGGTAACCTGGAAAGGCTGACAGAAATAATGGAAAAGGTCTTTTATTTGGTGGAAAATGAGATGGTGCTGAAATGAAAGAATTTGAAAATGTTAAACCGGATAATATAGTGGTGGGCAAGAACCCGGTGAGGGAAGCCCTGAAGTCCGGCCGTCCGGTAGACAAGGTCGTTTTTGTGCAGGGAGAAAAAACCGGGGGGATGGGGGAGATAATCGCCCTGGCAAAGGAGAGGGGAGTGCCGGTACAGGCGGTGGATCGGGCCAGGCTGGACACCCTGTCCGGAAATTCCAGGCATCAGGGCGTTATGGCGTATATAGCCGCCAGGGAGTACGCCGGGCTGGAAGACATATTGGAAAATTCGGGGGATAACCCCTTTATTTTATTGCTGGATGAAATTAATGATCCCCACAATCTGGGGGCAATTCTCCGTACCGCCGAGGCTGCGGGGGTATGCGGAGTTGTTATTCCCAAACGCCGGTCGGTGTCCCTTACTCCCGCGGTGGCCAGGGTTTCAGCCGGAGCCGTGGAGTACGTGCCGGTGGCCAGGGTTACCAACATGGTGCGAACTATAGAAATATTGAAAGAAAAGGGGCTTTGGGTGGTGGGGGCCGAGTCGGGAGGCCATGAGCTGTACTGGGAGGCAAAACTGGCAGGCCCCCTGGCCCTGGTTGTGGGGGGCGAGGACAAGGGGCTGGGCAGACTGGTGCGCGAAAGGTGTGACTTGATGGTTAAGATCCCCATGATGGGCAGGATAGGGTCACTGAATGCTTCGGTGGCGGCCGCCCTGCTTCTGTATGAGGTTCTCCGGCAAAGGACCAAAGCATGAAGGAGTACCTGATAGTAGACGGTTACAATATCATTTTTGCCTGGCCGGACCTGGATAAGCTTAGAAAGACAGGATTGGAGCATGCCAGGGCAAAGCTTGCGGATATAATGGTTAACTATGCGGCTCTAAGCGGGGAGTCGGTGGTGGTGGTATTCGACGCTCATCTGGTAAAAAATAATCCGGAGCATATGGAAAGTGCCGGGAAAAACGTGGAGGTTATATTTACCCAGGAGGGGGAAACCGCTGACTCGGTGATAGAAAGACTGGTGCGGGAACTGTCCGGCAAGGGAAGAGTGTTTGTGTCCACTTCGGACTGGGCTGAGCAGAGTATGATATTTGGCCTGGGGGCTTACAGGCTTACCCCAAAGGAACTTGCGGAAAGGATAAACAGGCTGAAGATGGAGAGCCAAAGTCGCTGCATGTCCACGCCTCCGGGAGAGGCATGTCTTGAAAACCGGTTGGTTGACGGAGTGAGAAAGGCCCTGGAGGACTGGAGGAGAAAAAAAAGTTAGCCTTCTCCTTTGAAGTGATATGTTTGAAGTGATATGTCTTGACTGTGTTTTTGGCGTACGTTATAATAGGCTTGGCTACTTTGTGAAGAAAGTGAGAAAAATGCCTTGCCCCGTTAGAAAAGTCAACTGTCTGGGCGCACCCGTGTCCGGACGTTAATTCTTATTGGCGGAAAAGGCTTTTATTTTTCTGCTGTAAAAGAGTTCAAGGGTATCGATTGCTCGGATTTGTTGGTTCTTTCACCGGAAGTTTACAAGCGGGAGGGATATCGTTGAATCTAAATGCCCAGAGAGAGGTTTCCGGAGGTTTTCACTTATTGATTGACGAAGATGTCGTGGAATATGCCCGGGAGGGTGACGACATTGCGTTGGAATACCTGATCAATAAGTACAAAAACTTTGTCCGGGCCAAAGCCCGCTCCTATTTCCTGATAGGGGCCGACCGGGAAGACATTATCCAGGAGGGTATGATCGGGCTGTATAAGGCCATCCGTGATTTTAGGATGGACAAGCTATCTTCTTTCAGGGCGTTTGCGGAATTGTGCATCACCCGCCAGATCATCACGGCTATCAAGACGGCCACCAGGCAAAAACACATTCCCCTCAATTCTTATGTGTCGCTGAACAAGCCTATTTATGACGAGGATTCAGATCGTACGCTGCTGGACGTGATTTCCGGAACAAGAATTACCGATCCGGAAGAGCTTATTATAAGTCGTGAAGAGTTTGATGATATTGAGGAAAAAATGGGGGAAATTCTCAGTTCCCTGGAATGGAAGGTTCTCATGTCCTACCTGGAAGGTAAGTCCTACCAGGAGATTGCCGAGGATTTAAAAAGACATGTAAAATCCATTGACAACGCTCTGCAGCGGGTCAAGAGAAAATTGGAACGCTATCTGGAAAAAAGGGAAGCATAGGGATTAACTGGTTGTAAAACTTCCCCCGGTCGGCGCCGGGGGATTTTTAACCACAAAAAACCAGGTTAGTGAGTGTTGACACCGGACACTTTTTATGTTAACATTGATTTTGCGTCTGAGGTAGAAATTAAGCCGACAGCCGGAACCGATTACGCCGGCGTAGCTCAATTGGCAGAGCAGCTGATTTGTAATCAGCAGGTTGCGGGTTCGAGTCCCATCGCCGGCTCCAAAATCAAGTCGTCAGACGTAAGTCGTTGGACGTAGGGATAAAAGAGCTGACCATTGGTTAAATCACAACGAGTCTGGTGACCGCAGCCTAACGAATGAAAGCTAAATATGGAGGGGTTCCCGAGCGGCCAAAGGGAGCAGACTGTAAATCTGCCGGTGACACCTTCGCAGGTTCGAATCCTGCCCCCTCCACCAAAAAAAGGTTTTACGGCATGAGGGTATTTATCCCTATTGCCTGAAAATAAAAAACGACGCGGGGTGGAGCAGCTGGCAGCTCGTCGGGCTCATAACCCGAAGGTCGTAGGTTCAAATCCTACCCCCGCAACCAAGCCGCTGTAGCTCAGTAGGTAGAGCGCATCCTTGGTAAGGATGAGGTCACCGGTTCAATCCCGGTCAGTGGCTCCAGACTCAGAAATCAGACGTCGGACGTCAGACGTCGGAACAGAAGACATTAGACTAAAGAGTCCAATGTCAACAAGACTGACGACTGCCGCCTGAATACCGATGACTGTATATGGCGGCGTAGCTCAGTTGGTCAGAGCACACGGTTCATACCCGTGGTGTCCGGGGTTCAAGTCCCTGCGCCGCTACCAGAAAAAAAACCGGCTTGTAAGCCGGTTTTAACTTTTTTGCAGGCCTTAAAATTCCGAACACTGGACCTCCACAACATGAAACAAAATTCCCAGCTTTGTAAATATTCCAAATCCGCCCAATAGGGCGGATTTTTCTGCATTTTGACGTAATTGAACATAAAGAAGGAATGCTATGCATTTTGTTTAATATAAATACATTATTCTCATGTATTCGACTAAAGTGGGTGGTCAATACTTTTTCAGACGCCCTACAGCACTTTTTAGACAGCCCCAGTCACTTTATAGACATGCCCGGAAGGAGTTAGGAATCGGAAGACAAATACATATGGAGGAAGGGGTAATATGGACCCTTACATGTCGGTCTTTTTCATGTTTACTGTTTCGTTTCCGGAAGCCATGGTGATATCCTATTTCGTCATCACCTTCATGGGGGGCAAGCCGAGGCTGCCGGAGATTATTCTCATCGCGTTAACCCAGGCGGTGGTTGCTTTTATAGTGAGATCCCTTCCCATAGCGATGGGAATGCACACCATATTCTTGATACTATCATACATAGTCCTGATTTGTTTAACAGCCAGGATTTCAATGTGGGCCTCATCGGTGGGGATTGTAATTGTATTCATAGTATTTATTCTGGCCGAGGTTTCTGTTACCCAACTGGTGACGGCAGTTACGGGGCTTACCATGTCAAGCCTGGTTAATGACCGGTACAACAGGTTGCTATTTACCGTTCCCACAACAGCAGTGTTGTTTGCCGCCGCTTTTCTGTTTAAAAAATTTAACATATCTTTTACCGGGATCACCGGCTGGCAGGCCATAAAGGAAAAATACCAGGTGGTTCCTGATCCGGGAAGCAGTGCGCTGTATAAGGAGTATCTGCCCGCCGTGGTGTTTATTCTTCTCCCATCGCTGCTTTTATGGCTGCTCAATTTCACTTATGTATCGGTCCAGGTAAATGACTACGGCGGCTACTACCCCAGTTTATTCAAGATTTTGTTCAACACCCTTATCATCATGCTGGCCTTCATGTCGCTCTGGGCGGTGCGGAGAATCCGCAGGTCCATAGAGAAGGAAATGGAGGCCGCCAGGGCGGCCGAGACCATAGACAGGATGAAGGAGCTTATATTTTCCATAAGGAAGCAGCGCCACGACTTCAACCACCAGCTCCAGGCGGTGTACGGGCTGATGGAAACCGGGAGTTTCAACGAGGCCCGGGAATACATAAAGAAAACCTACCATTACGTTTCGGGTGCCGGGGAGCTGATCAAGACCGACAACCCGGCGGTCAGCGCACTGCTGTACACCAAGATAGGCATAGCCGAGACCAGGAACATAAAGTTTGACATAAGTATAGACTGCTCCCTGGAGGGATTCCCCCTTAACGGGAACGAGGCCAGCTCCCTGCTGGGCAATCTGGTGGACAACGCCTTTGACGCGGTGGGGGCCAACGAGGGCGGGGACAGGCTGGTGAGGCTGGAGATCACCGCCGAAAGAGGGGAGTACATACTGGAGGTGGCCAACCGGGGCCACCTGGAAGCCAGCCTGTCCGGTAAAATATTCAGCCCCAACTTTACCACCAAGAAGGGGCACGACGGGCTGGGGCTAGCCATAGTGAAGGAGATTGCGGACAGATACAGGGGTGTTATACGGGTTTCATCCGAGGGAGGTGAAACAGCCTTCAGGGTGAATATCCCCTTTAAGAGGTGACGGCGGGGGGTAATACTGGTGAAGATGTACGACATGGCAAACAGGATGGCCGATCATCTGGCCCGGGAGACCGGGCTGGACAAGGCCAGGGTGGACCGGGTCAGGTTCGGGCTGGAGGTACTGCTGGGGGAGATCATAAAGATCGCCATACTGCTGGCTGCGGCGTTCCTTTTGGGGGTGCTGCCCGAAACCCTGGCGGCCATGGGGGGATTTTCTTTGTTCCGCCTGGTGAGCGGGGGGAACCACTGCGAGGACTACTGGCGCTGCCTGGCGTTCAGCCTGCTGGTGTTCCTGGGGTCGGCGGTGATTGGGGTGTTTGCGGCCCCCTTTGTTGCCGGGCCGGTGGTGGTGAGGTTAATAATCGCCGGTGCCCTTGTGATGGCGGTGATGGTTTTGATATGGGCGCCGGGGGAGGTGCCCCAAAAAAAGATAAAGCCGGGGGAGAGGGGAATTTTCAAGGGGCTTTCGCTTGTTTTCCTGGCCCTCTGGGCCTGGGTGCTGATAAACTATATAGCGCCCCACGGCATCGCGGCGGCGGCGGCCGGGCTGCTGGGCGCGGCGGCCCAGGCATTAAGCTTTACCCCGCCGGGCTACCGGGCGATGGACAATTTTGATATTGCCCTGTCCAGAATAATAGGTGAAAGGAGGTGTCCCACCCATGCGGAAAGCGCTTAAGAAGCTGATGTACTCCCCCCTGGTGCTGGTTGTGCTGATGGTGGCAGCTATCGCCGTCAAGCCGGCTAGCTCATTGTCAGGTTACCAGCCCGCTCCCCCGGCCGAGTAAAAGAAGCATGGTGGTAAAAGAATGGACTTGACGTTGCTGATAGCTGAGGACGATCCTTCCATGAGGCAGGTGATCAGGAACGCCGTTGGCGCCTCTCCCGGGATTGTGGTCCTGGGAGAGGCCGATAACGGCAATGAGGCTCTGAAATTGTATGAAAGGCTGCGTCCCCGGGTGGTCATGGTTGATATCGACCTGCCCGGAAAGAACGGGCTGGATCTGGCCCAGGAAATATTTGACATCAATCCCTGGACATATATAGTTTTCTGCACCGGTTTTTCTGAATATAGGGACAAGGCTTTTGAGATTTATGCCTTTGACTATCTGGTGAAACCTTTCAAAATTGAGAGGATTACTCAAACCATGAACCGCATAGTCGCTATAGAAAGATCAAGGGCCAGTGAAGCCCGCAAGGTTGAAATACAGCCGGTGAAAAATGCCGCCGTGCAGGGGTCAAAATTGTTCAGGGATGCGGAAAAGTTTTTAATGATAGACCTTAAGGATATTGTCTTCATAACCCGGGAAAACAGGAGGACAACGGTGCACTACGCCGGCGGCAAGGTTCTTACGGAAGAGACCTTGGGTTCACTGGAAGAACAGCTTAAGAAACAGATGTTTTTCAGATCTCACAAGGGTTTTCTAATAAATCTTAACCTGGTTAAGGAAATGATCCCTTGTGGTAAAAGCACCTATCAGGTGGTGATGGCCAATACCAGTGAGAGGCCCCTGATGACCTGGGACAAGCTGCGGGAACTTGAAAACATGACAAAAAACGGATATAACTAACCAAAAAAGGCCCCCTGGCGGGGCCTTTTTTACCGCTTAGGAAAGTATATGTCATATTAAAGTATTAAAGCGCCAAAGCATTTTTATGTAAAAGCCCAGAGTTTTTCCGGGGTCGCTCCGTGGTCGCTCTGTGGCCGGTGGAGAGGTTTGAGTCCGATCTACTTATCCTCCGGCTGAACTGGCTGTATCAGTCGTCGGTCGTCAGTCTTCAGTCGTAGGTCTTAAAGTCTTTTGACCAGAGGTAAAATAAAACTTTTCCGACGTCTGAAGTCCTACGACTGACGACTATTCCAGCATCCGCCTGGACTAAAACCCCTCCTCCTCACTGCATGTCGCTTGAGGGTCACGCTTGCTTTTTCTGGCTTCTGGATTCTGGCTTCCGCCGTCTGCAAGACGGCACCGCCGGCAAGGCGGTTATTTTACTGTTAAGTGCATAATTTATTTTCTCCCGGGGGGAGGATTTTTTTTTTTGATATAGAAATATCTACTGGAATTTTGAGACCTGAATAAATCAGAATCATCTGGAAAAACTTAGATAGTGTCTATTATTTTTCCGGATGCTTTCAAAAGGGGGAATAATTTTTGGGTAAGGCCAAATTTGAGCGTAACAAACCGCACGTAAACATCGGAACCATCGGTCACGTCGACCATGGCAAGACAACACTTACGGCAGCGATAACAGTGGTGCTGCACACCGTGGGAGGGGCAACGATAAAGAAATACGATGAAATCGACAACGCCCCTGAAGAGCGCGAGCGGGGTATCACCATCAACACCGCCCACGTGGAATATCAAACCGAAAGCCGGCACTACGCCCATGTGGACTGCCCGGGGCACGCCGACTATGTAAAGAACATGATTACCGGCGCGGCCCAAATGGACGGAGCAATACTGGTGGTATCGGCCGCCGACGGCCCCATGCCCCAGACCCGTGAGCACATACTGCTGGCCCGCCAGGTGGGAGTTCCGTACATCGTGGTATACCTGAACAAGGCGGACATGGTGGATGACCCCGAGCTTTTGGAACTGGTGGACATGGAAGTGCGGGAGCTATTGGGCCTGTACGAATTTCCCGGAGACGACACGCCCATTATCACAGGCTCTGCCCTAAAGGCCCTGGAATGCAGCTGCGGCAAGAGAGAATGCCAGTGGTGCAAGTCCATATGGGAGCTGATGGACGCGGTGGACAGCTATGTGCCGACCCCGGAGAGGGATAGAGACAAGCCGTTTTTGATGCCCGTTGAAGACGTGTTCAGCATAACCGGGCGGGGCACCGTGGCCACCGGCAGGATCGAGCGGGGAGTGGTTAAGGTTGGAGAAGAAGTGGAAATCGTGGGGCTGCAGGATAAGCCCAGGAAGACAGTGGTAACCGGGGTTGAGATGTTCAGGAAGCTTCTGGACCGCGGTGAGGCCGGAGATAACGTAGGCTGCCTGCTGCGGGGGGTAGACCGCAAAGAGATAGAGCGGGGCCAGGTTCTGGCCAAGCCCGGAAGCATTAAGCCGCATACCAACTTTAACGCCGAGGTTTACGTGCTGTCCAAGGAAGAGGGCGGAAGGCACACACCGTTTTTCAACGGTTACCGGCCTCAGTTTTACTTCAGGACCACCGATGTGACCGGGGTTGCCCAGCTTCCGGAGGGAGTGGAAATGGTCATGCCGGGAGACAACATTCGCATCACTATCAAGCTGATTACCCCCATCGCCATTGAAGAGGGACTGCGCTTCGCCATCCGTGAAGGCGGCCGTACCGTGGGCGCCGGGGTGGTCACCTCCGTCATAGAGTAATTAAGTGCTCCTACTGCTGCAGGGTTTTAATTCAGACATTTTGGATAGAATAACAATTGGAGACAGTAATTAGGATCAAGTACTTGACGCTTAAAAAAATTAATAGTAAGATCAAATTGACCGGGAGAGCTAATTTCGATGGCTCGCGAACGTAAGTTCCTTGGTCAATTTTTATTTAGGCGGGAAGGAGATCCGGAGTGTATATTTATTTAGACGGGCCTGGTCCTGATTGTCCGGATTAAGATGCGCATTTTCAGGGGAAAAATGGTATAGAAATGCAGTGCCGGAGGAAAACTAGAAATACTACGCACCATATTATGGGTTTTTTCGGCAGGCCAATTCTCCTTTCCCCCCCGGAGTCAACTATTGACAGGTAAAGCTAATTATGATAAATTGTTTAAGGTTATCTTCAAAACTGATCTTCCAGGTTTTTTTTTCTTCAGGAGGTGGCATGTTATGAGGGTTGGAGTGACAATGGCCTGTACCGAGTGCAAACGGCGTAATTATACAACAACCAAGAATAAAAAGAATGATTCCGGCCGGATTGAACTTAAAAAGTACTGTAGATTTTGTCATACCCACACGGTCCATAAAGAGACGCGCTGAATTGGCTGGGGTAACCCACATCCGGCACCGGGTCAGTGGGTTTTAACGGGTGTTTTACAAATGCGCGATTAAAACCTGCATCCGATGGATGCATTCCAATGGATGCATTTCAGTAGATCTTCGTATTATCTTTTTCAATATATCAGTAAGAGGATAATATCTTCCGTATGTTATAAGGATGTGGCAAGCTTATGGCCTTAATTAAAAAAGAGGACAAAGAACAGAACGGCAAAAAACCTGCCAAAAAGGTTGTGCCGAAAAGCGACAAGAAGGCGGCTGTGGTTAAAAAAGATGCGGCTAATCGTCTTGAGCAGGCCAAAAGGTATTTCCGGGGAGTCTATAATGAACTCAAAAAGGTACACTGGCCTACCCGTCGTGAAGTGCTCATTTATACCTCGGTAGTGGTGGTGGCTGTTATTTTTGTTGGTTTATTAATCTGGGTTTTTGACGAGCTGATGAGCAGAGTCGTACAGCTAATTGTCCGATAGGGCCGAGGAGGTGAGGGACCTTAAGCGGGTCCCTTGAATTTATGAATATGCAGTGGTATGTAATCCATACCTATTCAGGTTACGAAAACAAGGTTAAGGCCAATCTGGAGAAAAGAATTGAATCCATGAACATGGAGGAGAAGATTTTCCGGATCCTCGTTCCCATGGAGGACGAGATTGAGATCAAAGACGGTAAAAGGAAAATCAGTAAAAAAAAGATTTTCCCCGGCTATGTGCTGGTTGAGATGATAATGACTGACGATTCCTGGTATGTGGTTCGCAATACGCCGGGTGTAACCGGATTTGTGGGAAGCGGGTCCAAGCCCATACCTCTCACCGACGCAGAGGCCAAACAGATTATAAGGTCCATGGGTGTGGATGAGCCCCGGATGAAGCTGGAGTTTGCAATAAATGAGCGCATAAGGGTGAAGTCGGGCCCATTCGAGAATTTTGACGGAGTAGTTGAAGAGGTTTATCCGGACAAGGCTAAACTAAAGGTCAGGATTTCCATGTTCGGCAGGGATACCCCCGTGGAACTGGAGTTTACCCAGGCAGAAAAAATTAGTTAAAATTATAATTTTAAACATAAAGTTTATCACAGGTGGCAAGGAGGTGTAAATATTTATGGCAAAAAGAGTTGCCGCTATTGTAAAGCTTCAGTGTCCCGCCGGGAAGGCTACCCCTGCCCCGCCGGTTGGTCCGGCTTTGGGTCAGCATGGTGTCAATATAATGGCTTTTGTTAAGGACTATAATGAGCGGACCGCTTCCCAGGCCGGGTTGATTATACCGGTGGAGATAACGGTTTATGAGGACCGCACCTTTACCTTTGTGACAAAAACCCCCCCTGCTGCGGTTCTGCTGAAAAAGGCGGCGGGCATCGAGTCGGGTTCCGGTACGCCAAATACCAAAAAGGTTGCCAAGGTACCGCGGTCCAAGGTTCGGGAGATCGCCGAGAGCAAGATGCAGGATCTCAATGCGGCATCGGTGGAAGCCGCCATGCGTATGGTTGAAGGTACGGCCCGCAGTATGGGCATAGAAATTACGGAATAAGTATAAATAAAGTGGGAGGATACAGGGTTAGCCCCCTGATCCGTTAATACCACAAGGAGGATAATTATACATGCCCAAGCAAGGCAAAAAACTTTCTGACGCAGCAAAACAGGTAGACCGTGTGAAAATGTACGAACCGGCCGAGGCGCTGGAAATGGTTAAAAAACTTGCCCCTGCAAAGTTCGATGAAACAGTGGAAGCTGTGGTAAAACTGGGTGTTGATCCCAGACATGCCGATCAGCAGGTGCGGGGCGCCGTGGTGCTTCCCCATGGTACAGGCAAAACTCGTAAAGTGTTGGTATTTGCCAAGGGCGATAAGGCCCGGGAAGCTGAAGAGGCCGGCGCCGATTTCGTAGGCGCTGAGGATTATGTGGAAAAAATTCAGAAGGAAGGCTGGCTCTCCTTCGATGTGGCCATAGCTACCCCGGATATGATGGGTACTGTGGGTAAACTGGGCCGTATACTTGGGCCGCGGGGTCTCATGCCCAACCCCAAGACTGGAACGGTGACCTTTGACGTGGTCAAGGCCGTCCAGGAAGTAAAGGCCGGTAAAATCGAGTACAGGGTTGACAAGGCCGGGATAATTCATGCTCCCATTGGCAAGGTGTCTTTTGACATAGAAAAATTATCCGAAAACCTTCGGGTTCTGGTTGAGCAGCTTATAAGGGTTAAGCCTCAGGCAGCTAAGGGACAGTATATAAAAGGTGTTTCGGTATCTTCCACCATGGGTCCCGGCATTAGAATAAACTCTCAAAAGGTGACCGTGTAAGGATTCTTCATAACATAAAAGATATCCTCACGCTGTAGACAGCTGGCGTCCTGGGGACGTAATGGCGAAAGCCGCCAGCCGAGGCCTGAAGTAAACCTGCCAATTCAATTTGGGATACAGGCGGGCCCTTAGGCTTTTTCTACTGGGCCCGCTTTTTTGCATTCTTTGAAAGGAGGTGCGCATTTGCCAACCAAGCAGAAAAAGGAAGAAATACTGGATGAGCTGCGGGAAGAATTTAAAAACGCCAAGGTTGTCGTTATGGCCAATTACCGGGGACAGACCGTGGCGTCTATGACCAGACTGCGGAAGCGGTTGCGGGAAAAGGGCTGTGATTTAAAGGTTGCCAAAAACACCCTTACCCTGAAAGTTGCCAGGGAAATTGGCGTAGAAGGCCTGGAGCCATACCTGGAAGGCCCTACTGTCATAGCTTTCAGCGGAGAAGACCTGGTAGCCCCGGCTAAAATATTCGCTGAATTCGTAAAGGAAACCAAGACTTTTGAAATCAAGGGCGGGGTTCTGGGAGGCCGGGCCATAGGGCTGAAAGAAGTCCGTGATCTTGCCGAACTGCCTCCGCGTGAAGTGTTGTTGGCCAAAGTTCTGGGCGGTATGCAGACTCCAATGTACGGATTTGCCACGGTGCTGCAAGGTACATTGAGAAGCTTTGCCTACGCTCTGGAAGCTCTGCGCAAGCAAAGGGCCGGGGAAACGGCGTAATTTTAAAAAAATTTAAAGTTAAAACAGGAGGTCTTTAAAAATGTCCAAGGTTAATGAAATACTTGAAGCGGTTAAAGGGTTGACCGTTCTCGAACTGTCCGAACTGGTAAAGCAGTTTGAATCGGAGTTCGGTGTCAGCGCCGCAGCTCCCATGGCCGCAGCCGCCGCTCCCGGCGCCGCAGCCGCCCCTGTGGAGGAAGAGGAGCAGACTGAATTTGATGTAATACTGAACGCAGCCGGCGACAAGAAGATCAACGTGATTAAGGTTGTCCGGGAAATTACCGGTCTGGGCCTGAAAGAAGCCAAGGACCTGGTTGATAACGCTCCGAAGCCTGTGAAGGAAAAAGTAAGCAAGGATGAGGCCGCTTCCCTGAAGGCAAAACTGGAGGAACAGGGTGCGTCGGTAACGGTAAAATAGTAGCCAAAAGACCACGTGTTGCATAACTTAAAAGGGTTTCAAAAAAAGGAATTGGTTTTTACCAGTTCCTTTTTTGATATGGATAATGACTTTTTATCCGGGCAGTACGGGCTTTTAGGTGCAGATGGGACTTAATTCCTATTTAAATATAAGACAGGAGGGTATTTTGTAAAGAATATGATCCCAGTGATTCTTGACATTTATGCTTCGATTAATTATAACTAAAGCAAAATTGTCAAGCAAGGAGTGATACGATGACCGGAATTAATAAGCTGGAGGCCTTGCTGAAAAGCAGCAAGGGTGTAATCACTGCCAAGCTTGCAGATGCTCATGGTGTCCATAGAGAATACCTGAGTGAATTTGTAAGACAGGGCAAACTTGAACGGATCGCTCACGGTATCTACATCACACCCGAGGTATGGGAGGACAAGATGCTGCTCCATCAGCTACGGAAAAGCAAAATGATCTACTCCCATGAAACTGCCTTATTTCTGCATGATTTAACGGATAGAGATCCGGTAACTTACTGTGTGACTGTTCCGGCAGGTTATAACACCAGCAAGCTAAATCAGGACGGCCTGATTGTCCATACCGTTAAAAAGGAATTGCTTGACCTCGGAATCTTTACCAAGCAGACCACCTTTGGAAACGATATCAGGACATACGATATGGAGCGCACCATTTGTGATATCCTTCGTGACAGAAATAAGCAGGATGCCGCAGTGGTATCAGATGCGCTTAAAAGATATGTCCGCAGATCGGACAAGGATCTTAATAGGCTAATGAAGTATGCCGGTATTTTGAGGATTGAGAAGATTTTAAGGAATTATCTGGAGGTGCTGCTGTGAACACATCAACTCAGTTGAAGGCGCTGATACGAAATCTGTCAAAGGAAAAAAGCGTGCAGGCTGAAATCATTTTAAGGAACTTCATGCTTGAGCGGCTATTGGAGAGGATATCCATATCCTCCTTTCGCGATAAATTCATATTGAAGGGTGGCATGCTGGTAGCGGCAATGGTCGGTATTGATACCCGTTCCACAATGGATATGGATGCAACCATCAAGGGGATCGCTTTTTCTGAGGAAGCACTGGAGGAAGCGATGAAGGCAATATTAAGCTGCCCTGTGGAGGACGGCGTAACAATGACCCTAAAGGGGTTTGAGAATATCCGGGATGAATTAGATTATCCGGGAATCCGTGTTTCTATTGAGGCTGTGCTTGATAAAACAAGACAGGTCATGAAGGTGGATGTTACGATCGGTGACAGGATTACTCCGCAGGCAGTGGAATATTCCTTTAAGCTGCTGTTTGAAAACAGGAGCATCAGCATTCTGGCCTACAGTCTTGAAACGGTTCTGGCTGAAAAGCTCGAAACCATATTATCAAGAAGCACTGCCAGCACAAGAATGCGTGATTATTATGATGTCTATATACTGACGACACTCAGGGATCAGGATATCAATTGGGGCTTATTTTCCGAGGCCTTTAAGAATACAGCAGAAAAAAGAGGCAGCTATGACCGCCTCTTGGAAACCGGACAGGATCGTATGGTAGAGATAGAGCGGTCACAGGCGCTTTCTGACCTGTGGGGACGATATCAACAGAAAAACAGCTATGCTGCCGACTTAACCTGGACGCAGGCGATAGCAAGCTTAAAGGAGCTATACCTCAAAGTCTTTGGCGGCAATGCACATTGCAGCGATAAGACTATGTAGAGGGAGATGAAGCCGTGCCAATTGCAAAATGCAAATCAATAAATGGTATAAATTTGTTGAGCAACTTTTTCTTTTCCGTGCCACAGTAGGCCATCGGGTGTCCTGCCGGGCAGTAGGGGGTATCGTTGTCTGTAAACTCGGTTGATTTATTCTCATGTCTCCGAAGGTTCAGTTTGATAATTGCTTGGCCATCCTGATCAAGTGCCTGTTGGTATATGTAGCTGGCGTCATATCCGGCATCCAAAAGGTAGTAAAGAGGATTCTTACCCAAGTATCTTCCGGTGCAATTCACAGGACTCCTTCATCAGTGCCGGAGCAATCTCTACGTCTGAGCAGTTGGACGGGGTTACCCTGGCGGCTGTGGGTATCGGGACGACGTCAGTGTATACAGCCGCCAAGCCTTCAGCGATTTGGCCCAGTGATTCCAGCAGTTCGGGTATATCAGCCAATTCTGTTCCGAAGCGGGAGAAAGTGCTTTCCGAAGGTAATTTTGGGGTTATGTCAAAAAATAAAAACAGGAAATTCTATAGAAAAATGATGGGCGGCGATAGTATAAGTATTTATAGAGAAAATCTTGATATTTCTGCAGAACATTGGCTTGGGCTATTAAAGGACAACATTGTTTTCAAAGATGATGATATTGCTCTCGTGAAAGCACTCTATAATTGCAGAGGATGTCGTGAAAAGGCATCAGTACTTGCTGCTATTCTTGGCGTTTCAGGTCACCCAGTCCTGAATCTTCAAATTGGTAGATTAGGAAAAAGAATAGTAGATAGATTGCCGGATGTGAAATTTCCATCAAGAGAAAATGGAAGTATTCGTTATTGGCATATTCCGTTCTGGGCTGAAGATGCTGAGAAAAAAGGACAATACATATGGGAATTACGTCCAGAGCTGAAAGAAGCTATTGAGCAGTTATTAGCTACTGGCAAAACTATTCTGGTAGACTCTAAAGAGAATACTATGATAGCAGAGGAAATACCGGAAGAAGAATTAAAAAGTTTGTTTGAAGGTGCAAAAAAGCAAATTACTGTCAATGCCTATGAGAGAAATCCTCAAGCGAGAAAAGTATGTATTGAATATTATGGTGCAGCATGCCAAATATGCTGGTTTGATTTTGGTAAATTTTACGGAAATCAATTTGAAGGAATAATTCATGTTCATCATAGAAATCCAATTAGTGAATTAAAAGATAATTATCAAGTTAATCCGAAGGAAGATTTAATACCGATATGTCCAAACTGCCATTCTGCAATACATAGCAGAACACCGCCATATAGTCCTGAAGAATTAAAATGTATGATAAAATATATACCAAATAAGAAAGGTGGTAATCGATATGAAATATGTTTATCCAGCTTTGTTTACCCCGCTACCCTCTGGTGAATATGATGTTCGTATTCCTGATTTACCCGGATGTATTACTTGCGGAAAAGATTTAGCCGATACCATAGAAATGGCCGAAGATGCCGCTGCAATGTGGTTATGTGATGCAGAAGACAATCAAGAAAAAATTCCCGTACCATCCAAAGAACTAAATGTAAATCATCCTCAATTTCTTAATTTTGTCGTTGCCGACACCGAAGAATACCGCAGAGAGAATGATAATCGTGCAGTAAAGAAAACACTAACCATTCCAAGTTGGCTAAACGCTAAAGCTGAAAAAGCCGGTATCAATTTTTCCCAAACCTTGCAAGATGCATTAAAGGAACGTCTTGGCTAGACGACAAACCGGTACCTGGTAGCTAAGTTATTAAGCATTGAAAATAAGATCACCCTTCTGCTAAAATAAGGCAGGGGGTGACTTTTTAAATTAGAAAATTTTTATATAAAATTTCTTGACATCATAAACAGCATATGTTATTATTTTTAAATCGTTTACCCGTAAAAATTTTTCCAAATTAAGGGTTGAGCGTGGTAATATTGAGTATCCGGTGGTTTTATTTTGGGAATAATATTCTATATATGGTTTTAATTTTTTGAATTAAAAGCGAGGTTTTTGGTTACGAGGACCTTGCTTTTCGTTGTTTGTTTTATAAGTTCTTAATTTTTTGGGGGTGTGGCGCATTACAATGTATGCCGAATTAATGGGGTTAAGGGAACGGAAGAATTTCGGCAAGTTGCGGGAGGTACTGGAGTTACCAAACCTCATCGAGGTGCAGAGGAATTCGTACAACTGGTTTTTGCGCGAGGGTCTGAGAGAGGTTTTTCAGGACATTTCTCCAATTCAGGACTTTACCGGCAATCTTGTTCTGGAGTTTCTGGACTATACCCTGGGTGAACCCAAGTACACGGTGGAAGAGTGCAAGGAGAGAGACGTTACTTTTGCTGCTCCCCTCAGGGTTAAGGTGCGCCTGATCAACAAGGAGACCGGGGAGGTTAAAGAACAGGAAGTCTTCATGGGAGATTTTCCGCTGATGACCGAAAAGGGCACGTTCATTATCAACGGAGCCGAAAGGGTTATCGTAAGCCAGCTTGTAAGGTCGCCGGGAGTTTATTTCGGTGATATTTTGGACCCCAGCGGAAAAAGGCTTTTTACAGCCACCATTATTCCCAATAGAGGGGCCTGGCTGGAATTTGAGACTGATGTAAATGATCATATCTTTGTCCGTATCGACAGGACCCGTAAAATACCGGGCACAGTGCTGGTGAGGGCTTTGGGGTATGGCTCAAAGGCAAAAATCTCCGGACTATTCGGAGATAACCAGCATATTCAGGAGACACTGACCAGGGATAATTCCGATTCCGAAGAAGAGGCCCTGGTAGAAATATATAAAAGGCTCAGGCCTGGTGAACCTCCCACAGTGGAAAGCGCCAGATCCCTGCTGGATGCTCTTTTCTTTGACCCGAAGAGATATGACCTGGCCAATGTGGGCCGTTATAAAATTCAGAAAAAGCTGAAGCACGGCATTCTCTACCGCTTCAGGGAAGACGGGAGGCCGGGCGAGGAATATGATCCCTACCTTAAGAAGATGGTGCCTCTGGACAGGGAATTCATCAGGGAACTGGTGCCGGAAGACATTATTGATACCGTTAAATATCTTCTGAACCTGATAGACGGCCAGGGAAACGTGGATGACATAGACCACCTTGGCAACAGGCGGCTAAGATCGGTTGGGGAACTTCTTCAGAACCAGTTCAGAATTGGCCTTTCCAGAATGGAGAGGGTGGTCAGGGAAAGAATGACCATCCAGGATGTGGATGTGATAACGCCGCAGGTGCTTATCAACATCAGGCCGGTGGTTGCGGCAATTAAGGAATTTTTCGGTTCCAGCCAGCTTTCGCAGTTTATGGACCAGACCAACCCCCTGGCGGAATTGACTCATAAAAGAAGGCTGTCGGCCCTGGGTCCGGGAGGTTTGAGCCGTGAGCGGGCGGGCTTTGAGGTTCGCGATGTGCACCACTCCCACTACGGACGCATGTGTCCCATTGAAACCCCGGAAGGTCCGAACATCGGTCTCATTGGATCACTGAGCACATACGCGCGGATAAATGAGTTCGGGTTTATCGAAACGCCGTACAGAAAAGCCGATAAAGACGATAAGCGGGTTACCGAGGAAATTGTTTACCTTACGGCCGATGAGGAAGAAGGGCATATAATAGCCCAGGCCAACGCGGTGCTGGATGAAAACGGGTACTTTACGGAAAGCAAGGTAAATGCCCGCCACGGACATGACATTCTGGTGGTAACCCCAGACCGGGTGGACTTTATGGATGTGTCTCCCAAACAGGTATTCAGTGTGGCCACCTCGCTTATTCCCTTCCTGGAGCATGACGATGCCAACCGTGCCCTGATGGGGGCCAACATGCAGCGGCAGGCGGTGCCCCTTCTCAAAGCCGAGGCCCCTCTGGTGGGAACAGGAATTGAGTATAAGGCGGCCAGGGATTCCGGAGTGGTGGTGCTGTCCAGGACCGAAGGAGTTGTGGAGAGGGTAACGGCCACCGAAATAAGTATAAGGTCTAATGAAGGCAAGGTATATACCTATAAACTTCATAAATTCAAAAGGTCCAACCAGGGAACCTGTATTAACCAGAAACCTATTGTATCAAAAGGTGAGATAATCAAAAAGGACCAGGTTATCGCCGATGGTCCCTCCACCGACCTGGGAGAACTGGCCCTGGGCCGCAACATACTGGTGGCGTTCATGCCATGGGAGGGTTATAACTACGAGGATGCCATCCTGATAAGCGAGAAGGCCGTAAAGGAGGATTATTTCACCTCCATTCACATAGAGGAGTACGAGTGTGACGCCAGGGACACTAAGCTTGGCCCTGAAGAGATAACCAGGGATATTCCCAACGTGGGCGAGGAAATTTTAAAGGATCTGGACGACAGGGGCATTATAAGGGTAGGCGCCGAGGTAAGGCCCGGCGATATACTGGTGGGCAAGGTTACTCCAAAGGGGGAAACAGAGCTTACTGCAGAAGAGCGCCTTCTGAGGGCAATATTCGGTGAAAAGGCCCGTGAGGTCCGGGATACCTCCCTGCGGGTTCCCCACGGGGAATCGGGAAAAGTGGTGGATGTCAAGGTTTTCTCCCGGGATAACAGTGATGAACTGCCGCCAGGAGTTAATCATCTGGTAAGGGTTTATATAGCCCAGAAGAGGAAGATTTCCGAGGGCGACAAGATGGCGGGACGCCACGGTAACAAGGGGGTTATTGCCCGGATACTGCCGGAGGAGGATATGCCCTTCCTGCCGGACGGGACTCCCATTGAAATAGTATTGAACCCCCTGGGGGTGCCTTCCAGGATGAACCTGGGGCAGGTTCTTGAATCCCACCTTGGGTGGGCGGCGAAGGCATTGGGCTACCATGTGGCCACCCCGGTTTTCAACGGGGCCCTTGAAGAGGATATACTGGAGGCATTAAGGGATTCCGGACTGCCTGACAACGGCAAGATAACGCTATATGACGGGCGAACCGGAGACCCCTTTGACAATCCGGTTACAGTGGGTTATGTATACATGCTTAAACTGGCCCACCTGGTGGATGACAAGATACACGCCAGGTCCACAGGGCCGTACTCCCTGGTGACGCAGCAGCCCCTGGGCGGCAAGGCCCAGTTTGGAGGTCAGCGCTTCGGAGAGATGGAGGTCTGGGCACTGGAGGCTTACGGTGCGGCCTACACCCTGCAGGAGATTCTTACAGTCAAATCCGATGACGTGGTGGGTAGGGTGAAAACCTACGAGGCCATAGTCAAGGGTGAAAATGTCCCCGAGCCGGGAGTGCCGGAATCCTTCAAGGTGCTTATTAAAGAATTGCAGAGCCTTGGCCTTGATGTCAGGGTGCTTTCTGAGGACGACCGGGAAATTGCCATTAAGGAAATTGAAGAAGACATAATTGAAACTGCCAAGGATCTCGGCCTGGACATCAGCGAAGGCGAATCTTTGCCGGATGCCGGTGATTATGACAGCGAAGCCGGGGAGGAAGAGGATGAGTTCACAGACGATTTCCTTGAAGAGGATTTTGAAATAGATGAGGATGAAACGGTTTAAATACCTGTTTTGGTCTCTAATAACCGAAAGGAGCGTGGATCCTTGTCCTTGCTGGATTTAAATAATTTTGACCGAATTCGTATCGGCCTGGCTTCCCCTGAACTGATCAAGGAATGGTCAAGCGGAGAGGTTAAAAAGCCTGAGACCATAAACTACCGCACGCTCAAACCCGAAAGGGACGGACTGTTTTGCGAAAGAATTTTTGGTCCCACCAGGGACTGGGAATGTCACTGCGGTAAATACAAGCGCGTAAGATACAAAGGTGTGGTTTGTGACCGGTGCGGAGTTGAGGTGACCAGGTCCAAGGTGAGAAGGGAGAGGCTGGGACATATTGAGCTGGCCGCCCCTGTTTCTCATATCTGGTACTTTAAAGGTATTCCCAGCCGCATGGGGCTTCTTCTGGACATGTCTCCCCGGGCTTTGGAAAAGGTGCTTTATTTTGTTTCATATATTGTTACCGACGGCGGCGATACCGGTCTCATAAAGAAACAACTGCTCACCGAGACCGAGTACAGGGAATACCGTGAAAAGCACCCCACCGGTTTTAAGGCCGGGATGGGCGCCGAAGCAATACTGAAACTGCTGGAAGAGATTCAGCTGGAGGAATTAAGCCGGGAACTGCGGCAGGAGTTGAAGGAGGTCACCGGGCAGCGTAAGATCAGGGCCATCCGAAGGCTTGAAGTGGTGGAGGCCTTCCGCAAGTCCGGGAATCGCCCGGACTGGATGGTAATGAAGGTTATACCTGTGATTCCTCCCGAGCTGCGCCCCATGGTCCAGCTGGACGGGGGCAGGTTTGCCACTTCCGACCTTAATGATCTGTACCGCAGGGTAATCAACAGGAACAACCGGCTAAAGAGGCTTTTAGACCTTGGAGCGCCGGATATAATAGTAAGAAATGAAAAGAGAATGCTTCAGGAGGCTGTGGACGCTCTGATTGACAACGGCCGCAGAGGCCGTCCGGTTACGGGCCCGGGCAACCGCCCGCTTAAATCCTTAAGCGATATGCTCAAAGGCAAGCAGGGACGTTTCCGCCAGAACCTTCTGGGTAAAAGGGTGGACTATTCAGGCCGTTCGGTTATTGTGGTGGGCCCGAAGCTGCGTCTTCACCAGTGTGGCCTGCCGAAGGAAATGGCCCTGGAGCTGTTTAAACCCTTTGTGATGAAGCGCCTGGTCAATGATGGCCATGCCCATAATATAAAGAGCGCCAAAAGAATGGTGGAAAGGGTCCGGCCCGAGGTGTGGGACGTACTGGAAGAGGTTATCAGCGAGCACCCGGTGCTGCTTAACCGGGCGCCAACCCTGCACAGACTTGGAATTCAGTCCTTTGAGCCGGTTCTGGTGGAAGGAAGGGCCATACAGATACACCCAATGGTCTGTACGGCTTATAATGCTGACTTTGACGGAGACCAAATGGCCGTTCACGTACCGCTTTCGGCCGAAGCCCAGGCCGAAGCCAGGCTATTGATGCTGTCCGCCCACAATATTCTCAACCCCAAAGACGGAAGGCCGGTGGCCATTCCTACCCAGGACATGGTTTTAGGCAGTTACTACCTCACCATGGCAAAGCCCGGTTCACTGGGCGAGGGCAAGATATTTTCGGATCAAAATGAAGCGGTAATAGCATACGAGAATGGCGCCTTAAGCCTGCATGCCGGCATAAAGGTCCGCTACAAGGGCGAAATGCTGGAAACCACGGTGGGCAGGCTGATATTCAATGAGGCAATACCCCCGCAGTTAGGCTATATCAACCGGGTGGCGGACAAAAAAGAAATGAGCAAGATTGTGGATGAATGCTACCGGGAGTTGGGTTTTGCCATTACCGGCACAATGCTTGACGGGATTAAAAAACTGGGATTCCATTATGCCACCAAGGCTGGTATCACCATCGGCATCTCTGATATAACCATTCCGGAGAAAAAGAAGGAAATAATCGCCCAGACCGACCAAGAGGTGGAGAAGGTTGAGATACAGTACCGGCGCGGACTTATTACAGATGATGAGCGCTACCGTAAAATAATCGGGCTCTGGAACGACGCCACTGAAAATGTGACCAAAGCCCTTATGGAAACACTGGATCACTTTAACCCGGTCTACATGATGGCCACCTCGGGAGCCCGGGGTAACATCCAGCAGATCCGGCAGTTGGCCGGGATGAGGGGACTGATGGCCGACCCCTCCGGCAGGATCATTGACCTGCCCATTAAGGCAAACTTCCGCGAAGGCCTTACCGTTCTGGAATACTTTATATCAACCCACGGGGCCAGAAAAGGTCTGGCCGATACCGCCCTCAGAACTGCCGATTCCGGATACCTTACCCGGAGATTGGTGGATGTGGCCCAGGACGTGATTGTCCGGGAGGTGGACTGTGGAACCAGCGAAGGCATTACGGTTTCCGAGATTAAAGACGGGCCCGAGGTTATTGAAAAACTGGACGACAGGATCAGGGGGCGCATGGCCCTGGAAGACATTGTCAATCCGGAAAACGGTGAGGTTTTAGCAGCCGAGGGGGATATTATCTCCAACAAGCAGACCGACAATATTATCAGGGCAGGGGTTAAAAAGATTAGGATTCGGTCAGTGCTGACCTGTAAATCACGCTACGGGGTATGCATAAACTGTTATGGCAGAAACCTTGCCACCGGGCATATGGTTGACATAGGCGAGGCTGTGGGTATAATAGCCGCGCAGTCCATCGGCGAACCGGGGACCCAGCTTACCATGCGCACATTCCACACCGGAGGTGTCGCCGGGGACGACATAACCCAGGGTCTGCCCAGGGTTGAGGAGCTTTTTGAGGCCCGGAGACCCAAGGGCCAGGCGGTGGTTGCGGAATTTGAAGGCGTGTGTGAGATAAGGGAAGTCAAGGGCCGCCGTGAGGTAGAGGTGGTGGGCGGCGACGGGGAAAGAAACCTTTACCAGGTTCCCTATGGCGCCAGGCTGAAGGTGCACAATGGAGACAGGGTTGAGCCCGGCGACGAACTGACCGAGGGTTCGGTTAACCCCCATGATCTGCTTAAGATTAAAGGGCCCCAGGGAGTTCAGGTTTACCTGCTCATGGAGGTGCAGAGGGTTTACAGGCTGCAGGGGGTTGATATTAACGATAAGCATATAGAAGTTATGATCAGGCAGATGCTAAGGAAGGTAAAGATTGATGATCAGGGAGATACCGACCTGCTGCCCGGGGGCCTGATTGATATGTTCGAACTGGAAAAAGAGAACGAGGCTGCTGAAAAAAAAGGTGGTTTGCCTGCGGTGGGAAAGGCGGTGCTGCTGGGTATCACCAAGGCCTCTCTGGCCACCGATTCCTTCCTGTCAGCCGCTTCTTTCCAGGAAACCACAAGGGTTCTCACCGAGGCTGCCATAAAGGGCAAGACCGACCCGCTGCTGGGGCTGAAGGAAAATGTTATTATCGGTAAACTGGTTCCGGCCGGAACGGGTATGAGCCGGTACAGAAATATAGAGATTGTGAACGAATCTGCCACTGCCACTGATGATGATAAGGGTATTCCTGACGATACCGATTACAGCTTTGACGATAAGAAAGAGTTCAGAACCAGCCATTACGACGCAGCGGTGGATTGATAGGAGGGAGTTATTCCCCCTGATGAAACAATTGTTGACAATGGTTATTTCAGGTGGTAATATATAAAAGTCTCTGGATTTGGGAGGTGTGACCGCCATGTCCCTGGAACGCCTGTCCAAGGCCCGAAAGAAGACCATCGGGACCAAGCAGACGTTGAAGGCGATTAATCATAATCAGGCCAGGGTTGTATATGTGGCCAAAAACGCCGACAGAAATGTTACAGAGCCCATCATTCAGGCATGCCTGGTCAGGTCGGTGCCGGTGGTCACTGTAGAGAGCATGCAGGTTTTAGGAAAGGCCTGCGGTATCGAAGTGGGTTGCGCCTCAACTGCAATTGTGGAAGAATAAAGAATACCGCTCTGACGCTGCAAGAAGCCTCAGAGCGGGCTTTAATTTGTTAGGTCATAAGGAAGGAGGTGTGTGTTGGTGCCTACCATCAACCAGTTGATCCGCAAGGGAAGAGAAGAATTAACCAAGAAATCCTCGGCTCCGGCATTAAAAGAGTGCCCGCAGAAGAGGGGTGTGTGTACAAGGGTTTATACCACAACTCCCAAAAAACCCAATTCTGCGCTGAGAAAGGTTGCCCGTATAAGACTGACCAACGGTATCGAGGTTACTTCTTATATACCCGGAATAGGACATAATCTGCAAGAGCACTCGGTTGTCCTGGTACGTGGCGGCAGGGTTAAGGATCTGCCTGGCGTCAGATATCACGTCGTGCGGGGAGCCCTTGATTCTGCAGGAGTTCAGAACAGAAACCGCAGCCGGTCAAAATATGGTACTAAGCGGCCTAAAAAATAATCCTTACGGGGATGAGATTGGTGTTATAGTTTAAATTCCTTAGGTAAAGGGGGGAAATGCGTGCCCAGAAGAGGAAATGTTAAAAAATTGGAATTGATACCGGATCCGGCGTACAATAATAAGGTTGTGACCAAGTTGATCAATCAGATAATGCTGGACGGCAAAAAGGGTACTGCTGAAAGAATAGTATATGGAGCCTTCGACATTGTGAAGGAAAAGTCCGGCAAGAGTCCTCTGGAAGTTTTCGAACAGGCAATGAAAAATATTATGCCTGTTCTGGAGGTAAAAGCCCGGCGGGTTGGCGGCGCTAACTATCAGGTGCCCATAGAGGTCAGGCATGATCGCCGGCAAACCTTGGGAATCCGCTGGCTTACCAATTATTCCAAAGCCAGGGCGGGTAAGACCATGGAAGATAAACTGGCAAACGAAATTTTAGATGCGGCTAACAATGCCGGCGCTACTGTAAAGAAAAAAGAGGATACCCATAAAATGGCTGAGGCCAACAAAGCATTTGCACATTACAGGTGGTAAGGAGTGAGTCTTGATGGCGCGGCAATTCCCGCTGGATAGGACACGTAATATTGGAATCATGGCCCATATAGACGCCGGCAAGACTACCACCACCGAACGAATTTTGTTCTATACCGGTAGAGTCCATAAAATAGGGGAAGTCCATGATGGAGCAGCCACCATGGACTGGATGGTTCAGGAGCAGGAACGGGGGATTACCATAACCTCCGCCGCCACAACATGCCAGTGGCGGGAGCATTGTATAAATATCATCGACACACCCGGGCACGTGGACTTTACAATGGAAGTGGAGCGCTCTCTTCGGGTGCTTGACGGGGCTGTTGCAGTCTTTTGTTCAGTGGGGGGAGTGGAGCCTCAGTCTGAAACCGTTTGGAGGCAGGCAGATAAATACCAGGTTCCCAGGATAGCCTATATTAACAAAATGGACCGCGTGGGCGCCGATTTCTTCCGGGGAATGAACATGATCAAGGAAAGGCTTGGGGCCAATCCCATCGCATTGCAACTTCCTGTGGGGTCGGAAGAAAATTTTAAGGGCATAATCGATTTAATCAGAAACAAGGCAATCATATATACTGAGGCTGACCTTGGCGCCAATAGTCTGGAAACGGAAATCCCCGAAGATATGCTGGAAATAGCGGCCCGGTACAGGGAAGAGCTGGTTGAGGCGGTGGCAGAGTCCGATGAAGAACTGACCATGAAGTACCTGGAGGGTGAGGAACTTTCTGAGGAAGAAATAAAAAGGGGAATCCGCGCGGCTGCACTGGCGGTTAAAATAATACCGGTGCTGTGCGGGTCGTCTTTTAAAAACAAAGGTGTGCAGCCTCTGCTGGACGCCATCGTGGATTACCTTCCGGCCCCTACCGATGTGCCGGCCATACGGGGATTAAACCCCAAGACAGGGGATGAGGACCAGCGCTTGTCCGGTGATGAGGAACCCTTTTCGGCCCTGGCTTTTAAAATAATGGCCGATCCATATGTGGGCAAGCTGACTTTTTTCCGGGTTTATTCAGGTAAGCTGAATTCCGGTTCTTATGTTTTTAACTCGACAAAGGGCAAGAGGGAAAGGGTCGGTCGCATTCTGCGCATGCACGCCAATCACCGGGAGGAGATTTCAGAGGTTTTCAGCGGCGATATAGTGGCTGCTGTAGGGCTGAGGGATACCAGCACGGGGGATACCCTGTGCGACGAAAAAAATCCCATTGTTCTGGAGTCCATGGAGTTTCCGGAACCGGTCATAGATGTGGCCATTGAGCCTAAAACCAAGGCCGATCAGGATAAAATGGGAATTGCCCTGTTAAAGCTGGCTGAAGAAGATCCCACCTTCAGAATGAGGAGTGACCCCGACACCGGGCAGACCATCATCTCCGGTATGGGGGAACTGCACCTGGAGATAATAGCAGACCGGCTTCTGAGGGAGTTTAAAGTGGGGGCCAATGTGGGAAAACCCCAGGTGGCCTATAGAGAAACCATCAGAGGCAAAGTCAAGGCTGAAGGCAGGTTTATCAGGCAGTCAGGCGGCCGGGGACAATACGGTCATGTGGTGCTGGAGATTGAGCCCAGGGAACCGGGCGCCGGCTATGAATTCACCAACAAAATTGTAGGCGGTGTTGTTCCCAAGGAGTATATACCGGCGGTGGATTCGGGGATCCGGGAGGCGATGGTTAATGGAGTGCTGGCGGGATTTCCCATGGTAGACATAGGGGTCAGCCTGCTGGACGGTTCCTACCACGAGGTGGACTCATCCGAGATGGCCTTCAAGATTGCCGGGTCCATGGGTTTTAAAAACGCAGCCGCAAAGGCCCAGCCGGTGCTTCTGGAGCCGGTAATGAAGCTGGAAGTGGTTGTCATGGACGAGTATATGGGAGATGTAATAGGCGATATTAACTCCAGAAGGGGCCGGATTGAGGAAATAGAGGCCCGGGGGAACACTCAGGTGATACATGGTACGGCGCCGTTGTCCGAGATGTTCGGGTATGCCACCGGTCTCAGGTCGCTTACCCAGGGAAGGGGTACTTTTACCATGCAGTTTGGCCATTATTCCGAGGTCCCCCAGAACATCGCAGAGGGTATAATTGCCCGAAGGGGATAGCGTTTGAATATAGATTTATTTAGAAATTAAGGTGAAATTCAAGGTATTTATTAAAGGAGGAAGTTTTCAATGGGTAAGGCCAAATTTGAGCGTAACAAACCGCACGTAAACATCGGAACCATCGGTCACGTCGACCATGGCAAGACAACACTTACGGCAGCGATAACAGTGGTGCTGCACACCGTGGGAGGGGCAACGATAAAGAAATACGATGAAATCGACAACGCCCCTGAAGAGCGCGAGCGGGGTATCACCATCAACACCGCCCACGTGGAATATCAAACCGAAAGCCGGCACTACGCCCATGTGGACTGCCCGGGGCACGCCGACTATGTAAAGAACATGATTACCGGCGCGGCCCAAATGGACGGAGCAATACTGGTGGTATCGGCCGCCGACGGCCCCATGCCCCAGACCCGTGAGCACATACTGCTGGCCCGCCAGGTGGGAGTTCCGTACATCGTGGTATACCTGAACAAGGCGGACATGGTGGATGACCCCGAGCTTTTGGAACTGGTGGACATGGAAGTGCGGGAGCTATTGGGCCTGTACGAATTTCCCGGAGACGACACGCCCATTATCACAGGCTCTGCCCTAAAGGCCCTGGAATGCAGCTGCGGCAAGAGAGAATGCCAGTGGTGCAAGTCCATATGGGAGCTGATGGACGCGGTGGACAGCTATGTGCCGACCCCGGAGAGGGATAGAGACAAGCCGTTTTTGATGCCCGTTGAAGACGTGTTCAGCATAACCGGGCGGGGCACCGTGGCCACCGGCAGGATCGAGCGGGGAGTGGTTAAGGTTGGAGAAGAAGTGGAAATCGTGGGGCTGCAGGATAAGCCCAGGAAGACAGTGGTAACCGGGGTTGAGATGTTCAGGAAGCTTCTGGACCGCGGTGAGGCCGGAGATAACGTAGGCTGCCTGCTGCGGGGGGTAGACCGCAAAGAGATAGAGCGGGGCCAGGTTCTGGCCAAGCCCGGAAGCATTAAGCCGCATACCAACTTTAACGCCGAGGTTTACGTGCTGTCCAAGGAAGAGGGCGGAAGGCACACACCGTTTTTCAACGGTTACCGGCCTCAGTTTTACTTCAGGACCACCGATGTGACCGGGGTTGCCCAGCTTCCGGAGGGAGTGGAAATGGTCATGCCGGGAGACAACATTCGCATCACTATCAAGCTGATTACCCCCATCGCCATTGAAGAGGGACTGCGCTTCGCCATCCGTGAAGGCGGCCGTACCGTGGGCGCCGGGGTGGTCACCTCCGTCATAGAGTAGTATTTATAATCACCGGAAGGGGCATATTTTTAGCTTAGAAAATGTGAGCTCGCCCGGCGAAAGGAGGTCTGCCCGTTGAAAAGACAAAAAATTCGTATCCGGCTGAAGGCCTACGACCATCACATGCTGGATCAGTCGGCGCAAAAAATTGTGGACACGGCAAAAAGGACAGGAGCCTCGGTGGCAGGACCCATTCCGCTGCCCACAGAGAAGAATATATTTACCATCCTTCGTTCGCCTCATGTGAACAAGGATTCCCGTGAACAGTTCGAAATGAGGACGCATAAACGCCTGATCGATATTCTCGAGCCCACCCCAAAAACTGTGGATGCGTTGATGCGCTTGGATTTGCCGGCTGGCGTGGATATAGAAATAAAGCTTTAATTTGAGGCTTGCGCGGAAACTAAGTTCATCGAACATCGAGAAGGTGAACCTCTTGTTTTCTGCCGGCACTGGAGGTGCTAAGAAAAGTGAAAAAGGCAATACTGGGGAAAAAAGTGGGAATGACCCAGGTGTTTACCAAAGAAGGTCTGGCAGTGCCCGTCACCGTTGTTGAAACCGGCCCCTGCTTCGTGGTTCTGAAAAAGACTGTGGAAAGGGATGGCTACGGAGCAATCCAGGTTGGCTTCGGGGAAAAGCGGGAGAGGCTGTTTAACAAACCTGCCAAAGGCCATTTTAGCAAGGCAGGGGTAAGGCCCCTGAGATTTCTTAAAGAACTCAGGATTGATGATTGGGACAGTTACCAGGTGGGCCAGGAGATTAAGGCGGATCTGTTCAGTGCAGGGGAAAAGGTTGACGTAGTGGGAACCTCCAAGGGCAAAGGCTTTGCCGGCGCCATTAAGAGACATAACTTTCACCGGGGACCCATGGCTCACGGATCCAAATACCACCGCCGTCCCGGTTCCCTTGGCGCCAAAGGCCCGGCCAGAGTGTATAAAGGGCGTAAGCTTCCCGGTCATTTGGGCGCCGCCCGGGTTACAGTGCAAAACCTGGAAGTGGTAAGGGTTGACGCCGACCGTAACCTTCTGGCCATAAAGGGCGCTATTCCGGGGCCCCGCGGAGGGCTGATTATGATTAAAGACAGTGTCAAGGTCGGTAAATAGCGGGCGTGCAGAAAGGAGGATACAAAAAATGCCGAAGGTTGCGTTATATAACATCAACGGGGAACAGGTGGGGGAAGTAGAACTTACTGACAACGTATTTGGCGTTGCTGTTCACCAATCCGTGCTGCACGATGCCGTGGTGGCCTACCTGGCTAATCAGAGACAGGGTACCCATGACACCAAAACCCGCGCCGAGGTTCGAGGCGGGGGCCGTAAGCCGTGGCGGCAGAAAGGAACCGGCAGGGCCAGGCACGGAAGCACACGTTCTCCAATCTGGAAGGGCGGCGGTATCGTTTTCGGTCCGCATCCGAGAGATTACAGCATTAAGCTTCCCAAGAAGGTAAGGCGCCTGGCTATGAAATCAGCCCTTTCTTCCAAGGTTGAAAGCGGCAATATTGTGGTTTTAGATCTGCTTCAACTGGAGCAGCCCAAAACAAAGGAAATGGTCAGGATATTGAATAATCTCAAGATAAGCAACAAGGCTCTGGTGGTAACGGCGGATAAGAATGACAATATTATCAGGTCGGCCCGGAATATTCCGGGGGTAAAACCCACCTCGGCCAGTCATCTCAATGTTTATGATCTTTTGGCTCACCAGACCCTGGTTATCACCAGGGATGCTGTGAACCGGGTAGAGGAGGTGCTGGCATAGTGATTAAGAATCCCAGAGACATCCTTAAAAAGCCGTTGATTACCGAAAAGTCCATGGATCTGGTGGGTGAGAACAAGTACACTTTCATAGTGGACTTAAACTCCAACAAGATAGAGATTAAAAGGGCGGTTGAGGAGCTTTTCAAGGTTAAGGTTGACAAAGTTCACACCCTGCGCTACAAGGGCAAAGTGAAAAGGGTAAGGGGCAGGATTGGCCGCACCTCTGCTTATAAGAAGGCCATTGTTACCCTTAAAGAGGGCAAGATCGAGATTTTTGAAGGAGTATAAATAAGTAAGAAGTCAGAAGTCAGAAGTCAGAAGTCAGAATAAAGGCACCCCAAAATTCCGACATCCGACATCCGGCCTCCGACTTCCGAAATAGGAGGTAAACCAGGTGGCAGTAAAAAAATTCAAGCCCACATCGCCTGGTCGCAGGTTTGTAACTGTCTCTACCTTTGATGAAGTTACCACAGATAAGCCGGAAAAATCACTTCTGGAACCATTGAAAAGACAATCCGGCCGTAACAACAAGGGGAGAGTAACTGTAAGGCACCGTGGCGGTGGGCACAAGAAACAGTACCGTTTGATAGATTTTAAAAGGAATAAGGACGGCATTCCGGCCAAGGTGGCGACTATTGAGTACGATCCGAACAGATCGGCCAGGATTGCGCTGTTAAACTATCAGGACGGTGAGAAAAGGTATATTGTGGCTCCGGTGGGGCTGGAAGTTGGGATGACAGTGGTTTCCGGCCCGGGTGTGGATATCAAGGTGGGGAATTGCCTGCCTCTTAAAAACATCCCTCTGGGCACAGTGATTCATAACCTCGAACTCTATCCCAAGGGCGGCGCTCAACTGGTCAGGTCGGCAGGAGCCTCGGCGCAGCTTATGGCCAAGGAAGGTAAATACGCTCATATTCGCATGCCTTCGGGAGAAATGAGGCTTCTGCTCCAGGAGTGCAGGGCCACCATTGGCCAGGTAGGTAATGTAGATCATGAAAATATAACGGTGGGTAAGGCCGGCCGGAACCGTTGGGCTGGCAAAAGGCCGACAGTACGGGGTGTGGTTATGAACCCTGTGGACCACCCGCACGGTGGTGGTGAAGGCCGTTCACCCATAGGCCGCAATCCTGTAACTCCGTGGGGCAAACCGGCTCTGGGCGCCCGTACCAGGAAAAAGAAGCCCAGCGACCGCCTGATTGTCAAACGGAGAACCAAGTAGCAAGGAAGGAGGCTAGCACATGGGCCGTTCCCTGAAAAAAGGGCCGTACTGCGATGAAAAACTGATTGAAAGAATCGAAGCCATGAACGACAAAGGAGACAAGCGGGTAATCAAGACATGGTCCCGCCGCTCAACCATATTCCCCCAGATGATTGGCCATACACTGGCCGTTCATGACGGTCGGAAACACATACCGGTATATGTTACCGAAGACATGGTGGGCCATAAACTGGGAGAATTTGCGCCTACCAGGATGTTCAGAGGACACGGGCATCATACCGAAAGGTCGTCATCATTGAAGTAAGCACTATATGAGGAGGTATACCAGTGGCAGCTACCAACTCAGAGGCAAGGGCTATTGCCAAATACATCCGCATTTCCCCGAGAAAGGTCCGTGAGGTGGTGGACCTTATTCGAGGCAAGGATATACGGGAAGCTCTGGCAATTCTGAAATATACTCCCAGAAGAGCTTCGGCGCCTATTTCCAAAGTGGTGCAGTCGGCCGCAGCAAATGCCGAGCATAACTACGAAATGAACAAAGATAACCTTTACGTTGCCGAGTGCTTTGTGGATCAGGGGCCCATTATAAAACGTTTTCAGCCCAGAGCTATGGGCCGGGCGGATACAATGCGCAGGCGCACAAGTCATATAACTGTTGTGGTTAAGGAGAAACCTGTTAAATAAAGGAGGGCTAGTGTGGGCCAGAAGGTTAATCCAAAGGGTTTGCGTATAGGCATCATTAAGGATTGGGAAGGCAAGTGGTACGCCAATAAAAAGGATTTTGCCCCCCTTCTTCATGAGGACGTTAAATTACGCAAATTTGTTAAAGCAAAATTGTTTGCGGCCGGCATTTCCCGGATACAGATAGAGAGGGCGGCCAACCGGGTAAAGGTAACCATTCACGCTGCAAAGCCCGGCATAGTAATTGGGCGCGGCGGTACAGAGGTTGAAAACATGCGCAGGTCTTTGGAAAAGATCACGGGGAAACAGGTTCATGTTAACATTGCGGAAATAAAGGTTCCTGAAATAGACGCACAACTGGTGGCAGAGAATGTTGCGGCCCAGATTGAAAAAAGGATTGCTTTCCGCAGGGCTATGAAACAGGTTGTTTCCCGCAGCATGAAGATGGGGTCCAAGGGAATAAAGGTGGCTTGTGCCGGAAGGCTGGGCGGGGCTGAAATTGCCCGTACCGAATGGTACAGTGAGGGCAAAGTTCCCCTGCACACCCTGAGGGCGGATATTGATTACGGGTTTGCCGAGGCCAATACAACGTACGGAAAAATCGGTGTGAAAGTTTGGATGTACAAAGGAGAAGTATTGCCGGAAGCCAAACCCGCTGCCGGACAAGGAGGCGAATAGGCTTTGTTAATACCTAAAAGGGTAAAATATCGTAAACAGCACCGTCCTGGCCTTGCTGGAAAGGCAAAGGGAGGCACGGAGGTAAATTTCGGCGATTTCGCATTGCAGGCGCTTGAAGCGGCGTGGATAACAAGCAGGCAGATTGAAGCCGCCAGGATAGCCATGACCCGTTATATCAAGCGGGGTGGCAAGGTCTGGATCAGGATCTTCCCCGACAAACCCATCACCCAGAAACCTGCAGAGACCCGTATGGGAAGCGGTAAAGGCTCTCCCGAGTACTGGGTGGCCGTAGTGAAGCCGGGCAGGATTATGTTCGAGTTGGCCGGTGTGACCGAAGAGGTGGCCAAGGAAGCGTTGCGTCTGGCGTCTCATAAGTTACCCATCAGGACAAAGTTCATAAGACGCGGGGAAGTAGGTGAGGCCGGTGAAGGTTAAGGAAGCAAAGGAGATGTCTCCTGAAGAATTGAAAAAATCTCTGGATGACTCAAAGGACGAACTCTTCAGGCTGAAATTTCAGCTTGCCACGGGCCAGCTGGATAACCCTATGAGAATCAGGGAGGTAAAAAAGGATATTGCCAGGGTAAAGACCGTCATTCGTCAGAGAGAACTGGGAATTTACCAGGCATAGGACAACCGCAAAGGGGGTAGCAAGAGGTGGAAGGCCGAAATATACGCAAGACCCGTACCGGCTACGTGGTCAGCAATAAAATGGATAAGACCGTGGTGGTGACCGTCGAGACTCTGGTGAGACATCGCCTGTACCAGCGTACCTTCAGGCAGACCAAGAAATTCAAGGCCCATGATGAAGAGAATACATGCCATATCGGCGATAAGGTAAAAATCATGGAGACCAGGCCCCTGTCCAAGGATAAAAGGTGGCGGGTGGTGGAAGTGCTGGAGCGGGCGCAGCAGATTTAAGGCGCAGCGGTTAAAGGGAGGTTTTGAAACATGATTCAGGTACAAACCATGCTTAACGTTGCCGATAATACAGGGGCCCGCAAACTGATGTGCATCAGGGTCATGGGCGGGTCACTCAGGCGCTACGCAGGCGTTGGTGACGTGGTCGTATGCGCCGTAAAGGAAGCCACGCCAGGCGGCGTTGTTAAGAAAGGCGATGTGGTCAAGTGCGTGGTGGTCAGAACCACAAAGGAAGTAAGGCGTCCTGACGGGTCATATATAAAGTTTGACGAAAATGCAGCGGTTATCATCAAGGATGACAGAAGTCCCAAGGGCACCCGTATTTTCGGGCCAGTGGCCCGGGAACTGCGCGACAGGGACTATATGAAGATAATCTCTCTGGCCCCGGAAGTTCTTTAAAGGGCTGACATAGGAGGTGTAGACATGCCGAAGGTTCACGTGCGCAAGGGAGATACCGTCCTGGTGACCACGGGTAAGGACAGAGGCAAAAAGGGCAAGATTATCAACGTCGACCCCGAAAAAGGCCGAGTCATTATAGACGGTATAAATATTGTGAAACGTCATTCCAAGCCGACTCAAAAAATGCCGCAGGGCGGTATTATCGAAAAGCCGGCTCCCATACAAAGCTCAAACGTTATGCTTTTCTGCGCCAAATGCAGTTCTCCTACCCGGATAAACAAGAAAACCCTGGGAGACGGGGAAAGGGTGCGGGTATGCAAGAAGTGCGGGGAAGTGCTGGGTTAACCCCGCCGGAAAGGAGGGAATGTTAGGTGTCAAGACTGAAGGAAAAGTACAAAACAGAAGTAATTAAGAACATGATGGAGAAATTCGGCTATAAAAACATCATGGAAGTGCCTAAACTGGAAAAAGTGATAATCAACGTTGGGGTTGGTGAGGCCATTCAAAACAGCAAGGCGCTGGACGCGGCTGTAAGCGATGTTACCACCATAACCGGGCAGCGCCCCGTGGTCACAAAGGCTAAAAAATCCATAGCCGCCTTCAAACTGCGTCAGGGGATGAAAATTGGCTGCAAAGTGACCTTAAGGGGCGACAGGATGTATCACTTCGTAGATAAACTTTTTAATATTGCACTGCCCAGAGTTAGAGACTTTAGGGGAGTATCCCCCAAATCCTTCGACGGCCGTGGCAACTACAGCATGGGGGTTAAAGAGCAACTGATATTCCCGGAAATTGAATATGATAAAATTGACAAGGTCCGGGGAATGGACATTATATTTGTGACCACCGCCCGTACTGATGAAGAGGCCAGGGAGTTGCTCAGACTTATGGGTATGCCTTTCAGGGCTGCTTAAGGCCCATTATGGGTAAAAAATCAGGACTGTCCCGAAAAGGAGGGAGAAAATGGCAAAGAAGTCCATTGTCAATAAAAATGCGCTTGAACCTAAATTTAAAGTAAGATCATACAACAGATGCAAGCTGTGTGGCCGTCCCCACGCCTATATGAGGAAATTCGGAATTTGCCGTATATGTTTTCGGGAGCTTTCCTATCGCGGTGAAATTCCCGGTATCCGCAAGGCCAGCTGGTAATCTGGAAGGAGGTAGTAACGCATGGTAATGACTGACCCCATCGCCGACTTCTTGACTCGCATACGCAATGCTAATGTTGTTTATCACGACAAGGTCGAGGCCCCGGCTTCCAAAATGAAAAAAGCCATTGGCGATATTCTTAAGGAAGAGGGATTTGTAAAGGACTGCGAATATATTGCGGATGGCAAACAAGGTGTGGTAAGGGTTTATATGAAGTACGGCGGCAACAAGGAGAGGGTGATTACCGGGCTGAAAAAGATCAGCAAGCCCGGATTGAAGGTATACGCCCGTAAGGATTCGGTTCCCAAAGTGCTGGGTGGGCTGGGAATAGCTATATTGTCCACGTCGCAGGGAATCATGACTGATAAAAAAGCCAGGAAACTGGGACTGGGCGGAGAAGTGGTTTGCTACGTCTGGTAGTTTCTTTTTGGCGCAGGAGGTGTGATAATGTCAAGGATTGGTAAACAACCTATACCGCTGCCCCAGGGAGTGGAGATTAATATAGACGGAAATGCAGTGGCGGTTAAGGGACCCAAGGGAACCCTCCAGAGGAAATTGCACAGCAGCATGATGATCAGGGTAGAGGATGGCAGGATACTGGTGGAAAGGCCCACAGACAATCCCACCGACAGGGCTCTGCACGGTTTATCCCGTACTCTGGTAAACAATATGGTAGTGGGAGTTACCACGGGATTTCAGAAAACGATGGAACTGGTGGGTGTTGGCTACAAGGCTTCCAAACAGGGAAATAAGCTGGTGCTGGCGGTAGGTTACTCCCATCCGGTAGAAATGGATCCCCCGGAGGGAATTGACGTAGAGGTTCCTACACCCACCCGGATTATCGTCAAGGGTATGGATAAGGAAAAAGTGGGGGCCTTTGCCGCCAATGTAAGGGCGGTAAGGGAGCCGGAACCATACAAGGGCAAAGGGATCAAGTATGAAAATGAGCGCATTCGCCGCAAGGCGGGTAAGACTGGCGGTAAAGGCAAGAAGTAAGGGCGAAGGAGTTGAGATACGGTGATTAATAAACCCGACCGCAAAAAAGTCCGGGCCAAACGGCAGCAGCGGGTTCGCAACAAGATAAGCGGCACTGCCCAACGGCCCCGCTTGAATGTTTATCGCAGCCTTAGCAACATTTACGCCCAACTGATAGATGACCAAAGGGGAGTGACTTTGGTCACGGTATCCACCCTCTCACAGGAGTTGAAAGGCAAACTGGCCAACGGCGGAAATAGGCAGGCCGCAGTGGCGGTGGGCGGACTTATTGCGAAGGCGGCCCTTGAAAAAGGAATATCAAATGTGGTTTTTGATAGGGCCGGATACCTTTATCACGGGCGGGTAAAGGCCCTGGCAGAGGCAGCCAGGGAAGGCGGCCTGCAATTTTAAGCGGGTGCGCCCCGCAAATAAGGAGGGAAACAGGTGTCCAGGATTGATGCAGGCAAGCTGGAATTATCCGAAAAGGTCGTATACATTAACCGGGTGGCCAAAGTAGTAAAAGGGGGTCGGAGATTTAGTTTCTCAGCCCTAGTTGTTGTAGGTGACGGTAACGGTCATGTCGGATCGGGACTGGGAAAGGCCGGGGAAGTCCCTGAGGCTATCCGCAAAGGAATAGAGGACGCCAAGAAAAATATGATTGAGGTTCCCCTTTCCGGAACCACCATTCCCCATGAAGTTTTGGGAATTTTCGGGGCCGGCAAGGTACTTTTAAAACCGGCTGCTCCCGGTACCGGTGTTATAGCCGGAGGTCCGGTAAGGGCTATCCTGGAGCTATCCGGGGTAAGGGATATTCTAACCAAATCCCTGGGATCAAATAACGCCAACAATATGGTTCACGCCACCATGACTGCCCTTGAAAGCCTCAAGACCCCACAGCATGTGGCCCGTCTGAGAGGTAAGACGGTGGAAGAGCTGCTAGGCTGAGAAGCGAGATATGAGAAGCCTCCCACCTCTCATACGTTAGGAGTGAAAAAAACTTGGCAACATTAAAGATTACTCTGGTTAGAAGCATTATCGGAAGGCCCCAGGACCAGAGGGGCACCGTGAAGGCTCTGGGTCTTGGAAAGACCAACAGCTCAGTTGTTAGGGAAGAAAGCCCAATTATCATGGGCATGATAAAAAAGGTCTCTCACCTGGTTAAGGTGGAAGAGGTCTGAGGAGGTGCAATTTCTTGGTCCAGTTAAGCGATTTACGACCGAACCCCGGTTCCCGCAAAAAGCCTACCCGCAAGGGGCAGGGTATCGGCACCGGCAACGGTAAAACCGCAGGCAAAGGCCATAAAGGACAGAATGCCCGTTCCGGCGGGGGTGTGCGGCCCGGTTTTGAAGGCGGACAGATGCCCTTGCAAAGGCGTATGCCAAAGCGGGGCTTTACCAATGCGCCTTTCAAAAAATATGTTGTCACGATAAACCTGGATTGCCTCAATAGATTTGAGGCCGGGACAGTGGTGACTCCCGAAACCCTTCTGGAAAGCAAATTAATCAAAAAAACAGGTGACGGTGTAAAAATACTGGGCGGCGGCAACCTGGAAAAAGCTCTCACCGTGAAAGCCCATGCCTTCAGTAAATCTGCCGCTGAGAAGATTGAGGCCTCAGGCGGTAAAGCTGAGGTGATTTAATTGATCAATACCCTGAAAGCCGCCTGGCAAATTGAAGAACTGAGAAGAAAATTGCTGTTTACACTGGCTATGCTATTTGTATTCAGGCTGGGCGCACATATACCGGTGCCGGGTGTGGATTCCAAGATTTTCGCAGACCTGGTGGCCAGCAATACGCTGTTCGGCTTTTTTGACGTCATTTCGGGGGGAGCTTTCAAGAACTTCTCAGTGTTTGCCATGAGTATAACCCCGTACATCAACGCCTCCATCATAATGCAGTTGCTGACAGTGGTTATACCCCATCTGGAAAGGTTGGCCAAAGAAGGGGAAGAAGGTCGCAAAAGGATCACCCAGTATACCAGATACCTTACAGTGGTCCTGGCTTTTCTGCAGGCCCTGGGCACCACTGCGGCTCTCAGGCAGGCCATGGGGAATCCCAGTGTGTATACTTATCTGCTGGTGGCCATAACACTTACAGCCGGGACGGCGCTTCTGATGTGGCTGGGTGAACAAATTACCGAGAAGGGCATAGGAAACGGTATATCACTGCTGATATTTGCAGGTATTGTTTCAAGCCTTCCGGCAGCCCTTGGCAGTCTGGCGGAATACCTTAAGACCGGCACCATTAACTTCTTAAGCCTGCTGCTGCTGCTGGTTATAGCTGCAATTGTAACCGCCGGCATAGTTGCGGTTCAGGAAGGACAGCGCCGGATTCCGGTGCAGTACGCAAAGCGTGTGGTTGGGCGGAGGGTATACGGCGGCCAGACTACCCACCTTCCTTTGAGAGTCAATCAGGCCGGTGTTATACCGGTGATTTTCGCATCATCCATAATGATGTTTCCGGAGCAGATTGCCCGGTGGTTTGTGGGTAACAGTGTAGCGGAGTGGTATCTCTCTGTTTTCAGTTGGGGCACATTCCTGCATACACTTTTCTATGCACTGCTGATCATAGGGTTTACCTATTTCTATACCGCAGTGATCATGAACCCTGTGGACATGGCGGACAATATAAAGAAACACGGTGGCTTTATACCAGGAATAAGGGCCGGCAGGCCGACGGCGGAGTACATCAGCAAGGTAATGGCGCGGGTAACTCTGGCGGGGGCGGTATTTCTGGCCATCATCGCCATATTGCCGAACTTTGTGCTGATAGCAACCAAAATCCCGAACATCTATTTCGGAGGAACATCCTTACTTATTGTGGTTGGTGTCGCGCTTGATACGATGAAGCAGATGGAATCTCATATGCTGATGCGCAGCTACCAGGGATTTATAAAGTAAGGGGTATGGGCCATGATAACCTTGAAAACTGATAAGGAATTAGCCTACATGAGAGATGCCGGACGGGTGGTGGCCGGGGCTCTCAAGGAAGTTGACTCGGCGGTAAAACCCGGTGTTACTACCGCAGAGCTTGACCGCCTGGCCGAGAGTTTTATAATTGCCAGGGGGGCCAGGCCTGCATTCAAGGGGTTGTATGGATTTCCGTCAACCATCTGCGCATCTCCCAACGAACAGGTGGTTCACGGGATTCCCAGTTTAAGGGTATTGGAAAATGGTGATATTATTAGTATCGATGTAGGGGCGGAAATAAATGGTTTTTTTGGGGACAGTGCCGTTACGGTTCCGGTAGGAGAAGTAGATGACGATACCGGTCTCCTGCTCAAGGTAACGGAGGAGTCTCTTTACGTTGGCATTACGCAGGCTGTTGAAGGAAACAGGCTTTCGGATATCTCCCACGCCGTGCAAAAGCATGTGGAAAACAACGGTTTTTCGGTGGTACGGGATTATGTCGGTCACGGAATAGGCCGGAGCATGCACGAGGAGCCACAGGTTCCCAATTTCGGGCGGGCTGGCAGGGGGCCCAGGCTGCAGGCCGGGATGACGCTGGCCATAGAGCCTATGGTAAATATGGGTACCCATGAGGTTGCCACCCTCCCGGACAACTGGACTGTTGTAACCAAAGACATGAAAAAATCGGCTCATTTTGAACATACCGTTGCCATCACCGAAGATAAGCCGGAAATACTCACCCGGTTATAATGGGAGGCGGAGGTGGCGGGTATGGAAATTAGCCTGGAGACGGGACAGTTGGTGGTCTCTACTGCGGGTCGTGACAGGGGCAAATTTTACCTGGTACTGGAGGAAACCTTGGATAACAAGGTGTATGTTGTAGACGGTGAGATACGAAAGGTTGCAAATCCCAAGCGCAAGAACAAAAAGCACCTGAGGCCCTGTCCGGGGATTTCGTCTGAGTTCACACAAAAATTGAAGGCTGGACTAAAAATTACCGACTTAGACGTCCGGAAGGCACTAAAAGAGATAATCACCAACTATACTTAAAAAACCTTGTTGTGAGGAGGTTGGAGCGAAACTAATGTCAAAACAGGATGTTATAGAAGTTGAGGGTACTGTTATCGAGCCTCTGCCCAATGCCATGTTTCGCGTGGAACTCCAGAACGGGCATAAGGTACTGGCCCATGTTTCGGGTAAAATTCGTATGAATTTTATTCGTATTTTGGCAGGGGACCGGGTTATGGTGGAACTATCCCCTTATGACCTGAGTCGCGGCAGAATAGTATATCGATATAAGTAAGCACATGAAAAAACCGGTACGTTGTGGTCACAGACCGTGATAAAATATCAGGGGTTTTTTTAAGGGGGGTTGAAAATGAAGGTACGCCCGTCAGTAAAACCTATGTGTGAAAAATGCAAGATTATCCGCCGTGAAGGCGTGGTTATGGTTATTTGCGAGAATCCCAAGCACAAGCAAAAGCAGGGATAGCTCCCCTGAGAAGAATACAGAAGTCAGAATCCAGAATCCAGAATGGATTTGCATGCATATGTATGCATGCTTGATTCCCCGGCTTCTACTTTATTCTTCAGTCTAATGTTAACTTTGAATTTTACCAGTGCAGTCATGAAATGAGAAAACAGATGATAATAGCAGCCCAGGAAAGGTTTTATTCTGGATTCTGACTTCTGGATTCTGGATTCTTACAATTATTAATAAGCTTTCATCATTATTAGGAGGTGTTAATAAAAGAATGGCACGTATTGCAGGAGCCGACCTGCCTCGGGATAAACGGGTGGAAATAGCCCTGACCTATATATACGGAATAGGCAGGTCAACCGCCCAGAAGATCCTGGAGGAGACCGGGATTGACCCTAATACCAGAATGCGCAACCTGACCGAAGAAGAAATAAACAGGCTGCGTGAAGTCATTGAGAAAAAACACAAGGTTGAGGGTGATCTTCGCCGGGAGATAGCGCTCAATATCAAGAGGCTCATTGAGATCGGTTCCTATCGCGGCTTGAGACACCGCCGGGGGCTTCCGGTAAGGGGTCAGCGTACTAAAACCAATGCCCGCACACGAAAAGGTCCCAAGAAGACCGTTGGAGTGCGCCGCAAGAAGTAAAAGGGGGTTAGAGGATGGCACGTCGCGCCGTTCGCACCAAGAGGCGTGAAAAAAAGAATATTGATCGCGGTGTAGCTCATATAAAATCGACCTTTAACAATACTGTTGTGACCATAACTGATGTTAAAGGCAACGCCATTGCCTGGGCCAGCGCCGGTGGCGTGGGATTCAAGGGCTCCAGGAAGAGCACACCCTTTGCGGCTCAGATGGCCGCTGACAAGGCAGCCAAGGAAGCTATGGAACATGGGCTGAAGGAAGTGGAAGTAATGGTCAAGGGACCCGGCGCAGGCCGGGAAGCCGCTATTCGTTCCCTCCAGGCGGCCGGTCTTGAAGTAAACCTGATTAAAGATGTAACACCGATTCCACATAACGGGTGCCGGCCTCCCAAACGCCGGAGAGTTTAAGGAGGTGCAGGTGTTTTAAATGGCAAGGTATACAGAGGCACAGTGCAGGCTTTGCCGCCGGGAGGGTATGAAGCTATACCTGAAAGGTGACAGGTGCTATTCAGGAAAATGCGCCATTGACCGTAAGGGTTATGCCCCCGGGATGCATGGCCAGGGCAGAAGGCAAAAAGTAAGCGAGTATGGTACCCAGTTGCGTGAAAAACAAAAGACGCGCCGCGTATACGGTGTTCTTGAAAAGCAGTTCCGGAATTATTTCGAAAAGGCCGAGAGGCAGCAGGGAATAACCGGTGAAAACCTTTTGCGGCTCCTGGAAAGACGGCTGGATAACGTTGTTTACCGTACCGGACTGGGATCGTCCAGGGTGGAGGCCCGTCAGCTTGTAAGGCACGGGCATTTTACCGTTAACGGAAGGAAAGTAAATATCCCCTCTTTCTTAACCCGGCTTGGGGATGTTATCGAGGTCAGGGAGAAAAGCAAGGAATCTCCCCGCCTGAAAGAACTTATGGATAGGGCGGCCGACAGGACTCCCCCGCCATGGTTGGAATATGAACCGGATCAGGCCAGGGGTCGCATTGTTGCGCTTCCCGCCCGGGATCAGATAGACGTCCCTGTGAAAGAACACCTTATTGTCGAGCTGTACTCCAGGTAATCGGTGTGCAGGCCAATGGGTCATTCCGACCGTTAGGGAGGTTACCGTTTTATGTTGGAAATTGAAAAGCCAAAAATAGATTGTATCGAAATGAATGAGGAAAATAATTATGCCCGTTTTGTGGTGGAGCCACTGGAAAGGGGTTATGGCATCACGCTGGGCAACTCCTTACGCAGGATTCTGCTTTCCTCGTTACCGGGAGCTGCCGTAACATCAATTAAAATTGACGGGGTGCTGCACGAATTTTCCACCATTCCCGGAGTTAAGGAAGATGTAACCGATATAATACTGAATCTAAAGAGCCTGTGCCTGAAGATGTACACCGATGAGGAAAAAACGCTGCGCATCGAGGCCAAGGGTGACCGGGTGGTAAGGGCGGGGGATATAATTCATGACTCCGATATGGAAGTTTTGAACCCAGATCTGCACATAGCCACTCTTTCCGGCAATGCCAGGTTTTTCGCCGAGCTGGCGGTGGCCAAAGGACGGGGTTACGTTCCTGCCGATAAAAACAAAAAGGGTGACCACATTATCGGGGTTATCCCGGTGGATTCAGTGTTTACTCCGGTTCGCAAGGTTAACTACACCGTTGACAACACCCGGGTGGGTCAGCGCACCGACTATGACAAACTGACCCTGGAAGTCTGGACTGACGGCAGCATAAGGCCGGATGAGGCCACCAGCCTGTCGGCCAAGATTATGGGAGAGCACCTGAGGCTTTTTATAGGGCTTACCGAGACCGTCAACGATGTGGAAATTATGGTGGAAAAGGAAGAGGAACAAAAGGACAAGATATTGGAGATGACCATCGAGGAGCTTGATCTGTCAGTCCGTTCCTACAACTGTCTGAAACGGGCCGGTATCAACTCGGTGGAGGAACTGATACAGAAAAACGAAGAAGATATGATGAAGGTAAGAAACCTCGGGAAGAAGTCACTGGAAGAGGTTATCAACAAACTAAACGAGCTTGGTCTTTCTCTAAGAAAAGATGACGATTGAGGAGGGATGAACGGTGGGCTATCAAAAACTGGGACTGACGACCGGGCACCGCAAAGCAATGCTGCGGAACCTGGTTACCTCCTTGATTAAGGAGAACCGCATAAAAACCACCGAAACCCGCGCCAAACAGATAAACAGCATTGCCGAGAAAATGGTAACCCTGGCCAAAAAGGGTGATCTGGCGGCGCGCAGGCAGGCCCTGGCATATATTTACGACGAAGAAGTAGTGACAAAACTCTTTGATACCCTGGGTCCAAAATACGCTGACCGTCAGGGCGGCTATACCAGGATAATCAAGGCCGAAAACCGCCGGGGAGATGCCGCTCCCATGGTAATTTTGGAAATGGTTTAAAAATGCCGGGGTGAACGGGATCCCGGGTGTTCCATTGAAAACCGCCGACTGCGGCTATATATCCTTCAGGGATGTAGTTTTCCGCTTCAGCAACGGTTCAGCCAATGTACTGAACGGTATCAGCTTCTCCATCAGGCGGAGAAGCTTTACCGCCATAATAGGACCCAATGGTTCGGGAAAATCAACCCTGGTCCGCCATGCCAACGGACTGTTGGCGCCCACAGCCGGTGAAGTTTGGGTGGACGGTATGGATACCCGTATATCCGCCAACATACCGGATATACGGCGGCGGGTTGGGTTTGTATTCCAGAATCCCGACAATCAGTTGGTGGGTACCACTGTGGAGGAAGATATCGCCTTCGGCCCCGAGAACCTGGGAATGCAGCCCTCTGCCATAAAGGAGTCGGTGGAATTCGCCCTGGAGGTTACCGGGCTGACTCATCTGGCCGGGCGTCCTCCCCACATGCTTTCGGGGGGGCAGAAGCAGCAGTTGGCAATAGCCGGCGCCGTGGCCATGAAGACAGAGTGTCTGGTTCTGGATGAGCCCACCTCCATGCTGGGACCGGCAGGTAAACGTTCGGTCATGGAACTGCTTAAAAAAATAAAAAGAGATCTGGACATGACTCTTCTTTTAGTGACCCACTTCATGGAGGAGGCCGTTTTCGCCGACCGTATTCTGGTAATTGATGACGGTCGCATTGTTATGGATGGGACACCGCAGCAGGTTTTTAAATCTCGCAGCCTGCTGTCCGGCATAGGCCTGGAGTTACCCGGACCGGCGGAATTGTCCGGGAGGCTGAGAGATGGCGGGGTTCCCCTGCCGGATCCGGTACTGACAGTGGATGAACTGGTGGAATGTTTATGCCGACTGTAATCCTTGAAGAGATCTGGCATTATTATTCCAGGGGCACACCCCTGAAAACCCTCTCGCTGGCGGGGTTGAATCTTAAAATCAGCAAGGGCGAGTTTCTGGCTCTGGTGGGTCCCACGGGATCGGGCAAGTCAACAGTTCTTCAGCACCTTAACGGCCTTTTGCTGCCTCATCGGGGAAGAGTTCTGATTAACGGTAAGGATACCCGGGACAAAAGGTTCAGAAAGAGTCTATGGAGCCTTGTGGGCCTTGTAATGCAGTACCCCGAGAGACAGTTCTTTGAGGAAACAGTATTTCAGGAGGTGTCCTTCGGGCCCCGAAACCTCGGTCTGACAGATGAGGAGATTGAACAGAGGGTGAATGAAGCTCTGTCTATGGTGGGGCTTGACAGGAAGAACCTTTGGGAGGTCTCCCCCTTTGCCCTGAGCGGGGGTGAACAGCGCAGGGTGGCCCTGGCCTCGGTACTGTCTGCCAAACCCGGTGTCCTGGCGCTGGATGAGCCAACGGCGGGTGTTGACCCGGCAGGCCGTAAAAAGATAAATGAGGCCCTGGCAAGGTTAAAAGCCGAACAGGGTGTGTCAATAATAATGTCCAGCCACAATATGGATGATGTGGCCAAACTGGCCGATCGGGTTGTGGTGTTGAAAGAAGGAAGCACAATACTGGAGGGTGGGGTCAGGCAGGTCTTTTATAATTACCCTCTGATAGAGAAAGCTGGACTGCGACTGCCCTTTCCAGCGCATATGGCGCAGAGGCTGAATGAGGCCGGTTTTTCCGCCGGCGGCCGTCCCCTTACCATGGATGAAATTGAGGACAGTATTTCAGATGTCCTTTCACAAAGGTGATCAGCCGGAAAAAAGCTCATATATAAGCTGAAATAAAAGCATTCCGGAGGTGGCAGTGTGGAGGGGATGGCGCCGGGACAGTACCTGCCCATGGAATCCGCCATTCACCGGCTTGATCCCAGGGCAAAATTTATATCCGCTGTTTTTGTCATGATGGCTGCCCTCACCTCGGGATGGGCAGGCATGGGAGTTACCGCCCTTTGTATAACAGCCGGGATTATACTTTCCCGCATTCCTGCCGGTGTTCTGGGTATGCAAATGAAATCCCTGCGGCTCATTATCATAATAACGGTTTTGTTCCAGATTCTTTTCACACCGGGGAATGTTCTTTACTCCGCCGGACCTGTACAGATAACTACACAGGGTCTGACCGCAGGTTTTGACCTTTTAGCCCGGCTTGTGCTGGTCATATTTACCGGAATCATACTTACCGCCACCACGTCCTCATTCAGCCTGGCGGCGGGAATGGAAATACTTTTTAAACCGCTTGACAGGTTGGGGATACCGGTTCACGAGATTGTCATGGCGCTGACCATAGCCATCCGTTTTGTGCCGGTGATATTTGAGGAGGCAGGAATTATTGTGAATGCGCAGATTTCCAGGGGGGCTGCGTTTAATGGGCCAGGTCTGGCCAGGAGGGCAGGGGCCGTTGTATCCCTGATGGTTCCCCTGCTGACCGGGGCCTTACGCAGGTCCGACGAGCTGGCCACGGCAATGGAAGCCCGCTGTTACAGCGGCGGCGCCGGCAGAACCAGGATGAATGCGCTTACCGTTAGCGCTGGTGATATAATATGTGTGCTGTTTTCAGGGGTCACCCTGGCGGCGGCGGTGATACTCAGGATGACGCTGGCCCTATAATAATCCGATCCCAGGGGGACAGGGTGAGGCATCTTATGAGAAACATAAAATTAACCGTGGCCTATGACGGGACCTCCTACCATGGTTTTCAGGAGCAGAGGGGCACAGGCCTCCCCACAGTACAGGGTGTTTTGGAAAAATGCCTTTCTGAACTGGCCCAGAGAAAAGTGCAAGTCATAGGAGCCGGCCGTACCGATGCGGGAGTCCATGCCCGGGGCCAGGTGATAAATTTTGACGCCGGGGGCTGGAATATACCAACTGAAAAGATACCTCTGGCCGCAAACGGGATACTGCCACACGATATAGCGGCGCTGAACTCCCGGGAGGCGCCCGGGGACTTTCACGCCAGGTTTTCGGCCACAGCCAAGGAGTACAGGTATACAATTCATAACTGCCGGGTTCCGGACCCTTTTTTGCGGAGATACAGCCTGTTTTTTCCCAGACAGCTGGATATCGGGGATATGCGCAGGGCGGCAGCTTACCTCATAGGGGAACATGACTTCTCAGCCTTTAAGGCCGCAGGAACCCCTGTAAAAAGCGCTGTAAGACGGCTGTATGATATTAGAATAGAACCCGGAGAGATTATCCAGCTGTTTTTTCGAGGCAACGGATTTCTTTATAACATGGTACGTATCCTTGTGGGTACCCTCCTGGAGGTGGGATTAAAAAAATATCCTCCCCAAACAGTATTGGAAATACTGTCATCCGGTGACAGGACCGGGGCCGGGCTCACCGCGCCGCCCCAGGGACTGAGCCTGATGAAGGTATGGTATGATAACCCGGCATGAAAAATACTTTAGCCGGCGGATGTATACATCAGGACAGTGTTCGGTAAAGAGAAGAGAGTCCCGTTTTTGAGATTTCTTGACACGGGTATGCGGTAGTATTAAAATACTTGTGTGAGACTGCTGAAAAACCATCAGGTCCCCCGTCTACGCCAGGCGTTGCTTTTGTAAGAGCGGTTGAGCCCCGGCTCTTACAGCAGATAAATACCGGGCCGTACACCGGCGGGATCAATATAAGTAAGACGGGATCTTACAGGCTGTCAGCGAGATAAAACGGGTTTAGATAAAGTACGGTCATCAGTAGTTTGTTCAGCTCTTTCAGGAGGGATATTAAAAATATGAAATCTTTTATGGCAAAAACGGGTGAAATTGAAAAGAAGTGGTATATAATGGATGCGGAGGGCAAGGTTCTGGGCAGACTGGCCACGGAGGTTGCCACCATTCTAAGGGGCAAGCACCGCCCCACCTACACTCCCAATGTGGATACCGGTGATCATGTGATAATTATTAACGCCGATAAGATAGTGCTTACCGGCAATAAGCTTAAAAACAAAAAGTATTACAGGCACAGCGGCTACCCGGGCGGTCTAAAGGTGACCAGCTACGCCACACTGATGAGCACCAAGCCGGAACTGGCTGTCAGGAAAGCCATAGTGGGGATGCTGCCCCATAACCGGCTGGGTTCGGCCATGGCCAAAAAACTAAAGGTGTACAGTGGTTCCGAACACCCGCATCAGGCCCAGTTGCCTGAAGTCTGGTCTTTATAAGCCAACTGAAAGGAGGAAATGTATAAGTGTCTCAGGTAAAATTTTACGGTACCGGGCGGAGAAAGAATGCCGTGGCCAGGGTTTATGTCAATCCCGGCGAGGGAAAGATTACAATAAACAATAAGGAAGTTCTGCAGTATTTCGGACGGAGGGTGCTGGAAATGATCATCCGCCAGCCTCTGGAGCTTACCGGCACCACCGGGCGGTTTGATATTTTTGTCAAGGCCCATGGCGGCGGCATCAGCGGCCAGGCCGGAGCGGTCAGGCTGGGACTGGCCAGGGCCCTGATACAGGCAGACCCCAATTTGCGCACTATACTTAAAAAGGCCGGTTTTTTAACCAGGGACCCCCGCATGAAGGAAAGAAGGAAATACGGACTGAAGAAGGCCAGAAAGGCCCCGCAGTTTTCCAAACGGTAAGAAAAACAATTATATTGTTCTTTGGAAAAAGGAAGGTGAAACCTTCCTTTTTTTCATATATATTCCTCCTCCTTCATATAATCAATGTAGAGTGGGACAGGGGGAGCTAAGATGCCTATAATCAGGGTTTTAAGGTTTAAACTGCGCTACGTGGCTCTGACGGCAGCCCTCATTTGCCTCGGGTACGGTTCCTGGGAGAGTATCTCCGAAGAGCTTGACCGGCGATCTGTGGAGGCCCTTTCCACCGTTCTTGCCGGTAAGATTATAGTGGTGGACCCGGGTCACGGGGGGATAGACGGAGGATCGGAAGGTTCCGCAGGCATACAGGAAAAGGAAATTACCCTGGAGGTCTCCAAAAGGCTGGCCGCCATGCTGGGACAGGCCGGGGCCATTGTTTTACTCACCAGGGAATGCGACATGTGGCTGGCAGATCCCGATGCGCCTCACAAAAAACGATCGGATCTGATCAATAGGGTAGACATTGCCAACCGTAACAATGCAGATGCTTTTATCAGCATTCACGTCAACAGTTTTATTTACAGCCGTGGACAGAGGGGGGCCCAGACCTTCTCACAGCCTGGTTCCGGGGAGGGCAAGATTCTGAGCCAGTTTATCCAGAACGATTTGGCCAGTGTGCTGGGAAACACAAAGCGGAAGCCCAAAGAAACAGATTATTTTATCAGGCACTCAAAGGTTCCGGCAGTGATAGTGGAAATCGGGTTTATTTCTAATCCCGCCGAGGAAAAACTGTTGCTGGATTCGGCCTATCAGAGCAAAACAGCCTTTGCTGTTTATTGCGGACTTGTCAGGTATTTTGCAGACAAAAGCTCCAGAATAGCCCCCCGGCAATAGTAAATTTTTTAAAAAAAGGCTGGCGCTGAACTTTTTACCTGATAAAACTATGTAATAAACCAAACCTCCGGTGGCATCATAATTTATGGAACCAAAAAAATTTAGCCGGAGGTGTTGAATAAATGGTACAGGGATGGACCGACATGGCCAGGGGTGTGGAGGTAAAACAGGCGGCGTACGGCAATGAGGCCACAGTAGTATATAACGGATTATTGGCAAAGTCAGGCGCCGATCAGGTTTTCCTCCACGTTGGCTACGGAGAACCCAATCAATGGCAAAGCGTTTCCACTCAAAAAATGGACACAACCAACAGGGGCTGGGAAAAAACCATAAGAATGACCGACAATAAAGCGTCTTTTTGTTTCAAGGACTCGGCTAACAACTGGGACAACAACAGCGGGCATAACTGGATAGTCAGGTCGTAATTAAAAAACCCGGGGTGTACCCGGGTTTTTTAAATATTAAAATAATTTTTCCTGACTGACTTTTGATTAACCAGGGTTATAATAGTCTAATGGCATTCGTTATCTGTACCAATGACCGTCGTCCATAATTACCATTTTGCCCTATTTAGTACACTGAAGGAGGACCTGAAAATGAAACACTCTTTACCCGAACTTCCCTACGACAAATATAGAAAGGCTGCCGGGATATAATGGAGAAAATTCTTGTGAGCGCCTGCCTGGCGGGAGTCCTGTGCAAATACAACGGAACTTACAATGATGTTCCGGAAATAATCCGCATGGTTGAACAGGGAAAGGCCGTTGCCGTTTGTCCCGAATTACTGGGCGGGGGAGGGGTACCCAGGGAGCCCAATGAAATAGCGGGAGGGGGCGGACACGATGTACTGGAAGGTAAAGCCAGGGTCATAACTTCCTCCGGGCAGGACTGCACCGAAATGTTTGTACTGGGCGCCCAAAAGGTGCTGGAAAAGGCAAAAATGCTTGGAGCCAGGGCGGCCATATTAAAAGAAAGAAGCCCTTCCTGCGGCAGTACGGTTATCTACGACGGCAACTTCACCGGGAATAGGCTGCCGGGTATGGGTGTTACGGCAGCCATACTGGAGAGGGCTGGAATAAAAGTATACTCTGAAGAGAATTTTAAGGAAGTTTCGTGTGACTGACTGGTTAAAAGGGAATCAATTTCCGGAATCCAGCCATGTATCGGTTATCTGACCATCCCGGCCCAGGTCCGTCAGACAGAGATTACAATTGCCCTGAAAGCGCCAAGTATAAAAGTGTTCAAAATTTATGAGAATACTATTACAGGTGAAGGGTTAAATACATTATAGTATAATAGTATAACGTATAAAAAAATATTTTGAAGGCCAGTAATGCTAAGTAATTTTTATTTGGAGGGAGAGAGTCATGGAGGTAAAAATCAAAACGGCACTGGAGAAAGCCCTGGAAAGGGCGGCGTCTTTAAAGGAGGTTCCCCGGGAAGAGGTTGAAAAAATGGAGTATATGCCCAGGGGGAGGACCATTGCCGCATCCTTTATGAATAATAGGCACTTCAATATAAATGAGGCCCTTTCACAGATTGAGGCCGGGACCGAAAAGTACGTGCTGGAGGGGCTGCAGGAAGTGTTGCTGATGAACATTTCTCTTCCCCTTGACGAGTCGGCGGACGATCACAACCGAAGGGCCATGGAAGGCGTACTGGCCATTAAACGGGACAAATCCCAGGCTGCGGAAATACTGGGGGAAATGGAACAACTTTTGGGTTATTACCGCCAGGCCATGGATCAGACAAAAGAAAGGTTCAAGCAGGAATATGAGGCCCGTGGCCGGAGCCGCAAGCAGGGGCCCAGGGGCCGGGAACAAGATGGTGTTCAGGATTTTCGGGAAGAGTGGTCATCGGTGGTAAAGCAGTTAAATACCAAGTTTGAAACCGGCCTGGCTGAAATTAAAGGCAGGATAAGAAGTACTCATTGAATCCAGAATACAGAAGAAAAGAGCAAGCTGGATTTATCCTCAAGCGACATTCTCATATACTTTCCTGATTAATGAAAAGACCCACGGCACACCGTCCTGTATGCGTGGGTCATTTATATTGCTAAACCATATAATCTACTAAACCTTTTCTATGCAATCCAGATCACTCTGGGGTCGATCCCTCTCTATGCATGCAACTTGAGGGACGCTATTAAAGCATGCTGTCACTATTCTGAATTCTGAATTCTGGATTCTAAAGCGCCCGTCAGGGCGTTTTTTTATCGTTTAGGAAAGTATATGACGCATTAAAGCATTAAAGCGCTGAAGCATCAAAGCATTTTTATGCAAGCCCAGAGTTTTTCTGGGGTCACTCCGGGGTCGCTAACGGGTAGGGAAAGTGATTTGAACCTGGGCTGCATAAACCTCCGGCTGCAACTGTCTCTAAACTCGGTCGCCAACGGAATGCCGACCGCCTCCAACGCCGCATCCTTGCGTCGATTCCGGCTTCCGGCTGCGTCCTGCAGCCGGCTCGGCATTCCGTAGGCTCGGTCGTTAAGAGACAGTAGCAGCCT